>LNFM01000526.1_pt1 | contig 95424 bp, 87 predicted proteins | sample 596031 | NCBI WGS metagenome assembly LNFM01 (sample SAMN04254537, study PRJNA301005) | activated carbon metagenome | isolation source: dual media filters at the Ann Arbor, Michigan drinking water treatment plant | place: USA: Ann Arbor
CAGGTTCAGGAATGACAGAACGCGCCGGACTTCTGCCTCCGGATTTTGCGCAAGCTGTTCGTACGGAACCGACAGGATATCGCCGGGATAGAGACGCTCCCAATGCGCCATCATGCGCCGCTCGGCGAAGAGATGAGACGCGATGTCCTCCGGCGAATAACCGTAGGCGAGGGATGAACTGAGATACTGCGTCCAGACCGACACCAGCGTATCCAGCGGATGGCGGACCGTGTTCAGAATCCTGGCGCCTGGGAACATCCGTTTGATGAGCCCGACAAACCAGAAATTGTCAGGGCGTTTGTCGGTCACGACCGAGGCTGCGGGGTACAAGGTCCGGGTGCGCTGCAGGTATGCGCGGGCATACTCCTCAATGGTGTCAGCGGGCGCCGCGGCAATGGCTGCGGGATCCCATCCAAGGCCACGTGCAATGCGCGGCACCATCTCCAGTTCACCGCCCGCCGTGATCTGCGAATGCGAACCCAGGATCTGTTCGAGCAGGGTCGATCCCGAGCGGAACATCCCCAGAATGAAGACAGGCTGCGGCGACGGCTGCAACAGGCCGCCCATCCGCGCGTTAGGCGTTGAAAAGGCTGCAGCGAAACGATCCGCGCGCACCAGTTCGTCAGGCCCGCTATAGGGCGCCACGTTACCGCTCGCCGCGATTCGCGCGCCGCCATTTGCGGCTGCAAAACTTTCGGCCGCCGCCCCAAATGCGCCGCAGCTATCTAGCAGGCGGCCCAACGCGAACAGCAGCAAGGCCCTGTCGGCCGGCAGCAGCATGCCCGAACCCAGCGCAGCCTTGATCCTGAGGATCATCGGGTCATCAGGGGAAGTTGCTCGCCCGAGCCCGGCCAGCCGGGACAGGGCGATGGCATTGTTCGGCTTCAGTTCGATCGCGCGAAGATAGGCGGCTTTGGCGCCTTCCCGGTCGCCGAGATCCTCTTGCAGGTTGCCGAGGTTCAGGTAGGCGGGCAGGTAGGCGGGGTTGAGGGCAATGGCCTTTTCAAGGTCGGCCTTGGCGTCTGCTGGCCTCGCCATTGCGTCGGAATACAGTGCAGCCCGGTTGAGGTAGACTTCCTCGGCGCCCTGGATGCCGCGCTTCAGGGCTTCATCATAGGCTGCCATCGCATCGCTCGCGAGGCCCGCCTGGCGGCAGAGATAGCCGAGATTGTACCAGCTGTCCGGCAGGTCGGGATAGGCCGCCAGCAATGCGCGGTAGGCGGCGATGGCTTCCGGCACACGCCCCAGTTCGCGCAGGCGGGAGGCGGTGTTCAGGAGGTCTTGCTGGCGTGCATCGGTCATTTCTGGCCTCTAGCCTGCCGGAGGCCGGCGTTCCAGCCTCAATCTGTGATCTGGTCAGCCGGCCGCCGCGTCCACAGCGGCGCTGTGTTTCGCTTTTGCCGCCTCCGGCAGGAAGCTCGCGGTGAAGCTGTTGCGGGCGAGCGTCACGATCTGGGCGTCCGACAGACCCAGCGCCTCGGCGGTCTTCTCGTAATTGCGGCCGATATAGCCACCGAAATAGGCCGGGTCGTCGGAGTTCACCGTCACCATCAGGCCCGCCTCGAGCTGCGCCTTTACCGGGCTGTCCTTCAGGTCCTTGATCACGCAAAGCGACAGGTTCGACAGGGGGCAGTTGGTCAGCGGCGTCTGGGTGTCCTTCAGGATCTGGATCAGTGCAGGGTCTTCCATCGACCGGTTCCCGTGGTCGATCCGGTCGACGCCGATGTCGATCAGCGCTTCGCGCACGTATTGGGGGGGGCCTTCCTCGCCGGCGTGCATGCACAGCTTGAAGCCCATGTCGCGGCACCGCTTATACAGGCGCTCGAACTTCAACGGCGGATGCCCCATTTCCGAGGAATCGAGGCCGACGCCCACGAACTTGTCGTGCCAGCCCTCGGATTCCTTCAGCAACGCAAAGCCGTCTTCTTCAGAGAGGTGCCGAAGGAAACTGAGGATCAGGTAGCTGGTGACGCCGAGTTCCTTTTCCCCGCGTTTCAGCGCTGCGAGGATGCCTTCGGTGACGACGCCGAACGGCACGCCGCGCGCCGTATGCGCCTGCGGGTCGAAGAACATCTCGACATGGCGAACATTGTCGGCCGCCGCGCGCTGGAGGTAGGCCCAGGTGAGGTCGTGGAAATCTTCCTCGGTGCGCAGCAACTGCATGCCCTCGTAGTAGAGGTCGAGGAATTCCTGCAAGTTCGAGAAATCATAGGCGGCCTTCGCCTCGTCCAGCGTCTTGAAGCGCAGGTCGATCCTGTTGCGGGCGGCCAGCTGCATCATCAGCTCGGGCTCGAAACTGCCCTCGATGTGCAGGTGAAGTTCAGCCTTGGGCAGGCGCTCGATGAGGTCGCGTTGGGTCATGGATCAAGACGTAAACGAACGCTCTTGGGGCGTCCAGAACAGGCTTACTCTGCGGGGCCTGACTGCACGGATTTCAGGTAGTCGACGAGACCGGCGGCGTCGATTTGTTCAAACTGCCAGTCGGGCATGTCGGGATGGTCACTGATGCTGCCGTCCGCGAAGCGCGCTTCGAGCGTGTCGAGATCGATGGTCTGGCTCAGAAGGCGCAGCGGCGGCGCATCGGGATGCGGGCTTTCATCTGCAGCGCCAAGCGCGTGGCAACCAGCGCAGGCGGTCTCGGCAATCGCTTCGCCGCGTCCAACGCTTTCTTCCTCTTCCGTGAATTCGAAGTCATCCGCAGCGGCGGGCACTGCGACCGAAGCCTCAGGTCCCGAATCTGTTGGGAGACTGTCGGAAGATCTGGAGCAAGCCGGCGAGACGAGGACAAGGATCAGGGTGAGAAGGCCGGCCCCCGATCTCATCACGCCGCTGCCATCAGGCTTTCAAACAAGCGGGTACCATCCGCCCCGCATTCGGCGCCGCCAATCGCGCGTTCGGGGTGGGGCATCATGCCGAGCACGCGGCCATTCTCTGAGAGGACGCCGGCGATATCCCGGGCTGCGCCATTCGGGTTCTCGCCTGCGGCATAGCGGAACGCCACGCGGCCATCGCCTTCGAGCCGGTCCAGCATAGCCGCGTCGGCGTAGTAGTTGCCTTCCGCGTGCGCGATCGGGATCACGATCTCGCTGCCGCCGGTATAGGCGCTCGTGAAGGCGGTATTTGCGCTTTCCACCTTCAGCTTCTGCGGCCGGCAGACGAAATGAAGGGACGCATTGCGGACAAGCGCACCAGGCAGCAGGCCCGTCTCGGTCAGGATCTGGAAGCCGTTACACACGCCGAGCACATAGCCGCCGCGCTCGGCATGGGCCTTGAGCTGGGAAATGATCGGCGAGTTGCCGGCCATCGCACCGCAGCGCAGGTAATCGCCATAGGAAAAACCGCCGGGCACCATCACGAGGTCAGTGCCTTCAGGGATCACCCCGTCCTTGTGCCAGACCATCGCAGGTGGCTTGCCGGTGAGCCTGGCCAATGCGTCATGCGCATCGCGGTCGCAGTTCGAGCCCGGAAAGACGATAACAGCTGTTTTCATGCCGCGCTTCTTAGCAGGGAGTCGGCGTGCTTGAAAACTGGTCCTGCACCCCGGAACACACTGAGACATTTTGGCAACAGAGGCCTCGTGATTCCAAATCTGATCTCTTGCCCTGTCTCAAGTGCAAGGTCATTCTCCTCCGTATCAACCAAGCAGGAGATTGATACATGAAAAAATTCGCAGCCGTTCTTCTCGCCGTCGCTCTGATCCCGACCCTCGCCGCCTGCAACACTGTCAAAGGCGTGGGCAAAGACGTCCAGGCTGGCGGCGAAGCCGTCGAAGAAGTCGCCAAAGAAGTCGAAAAAGAAATCACCGAGTAATCGGACGGGGGCTGGCGAAGCCATGAGGCTTCGCCGGCAGCTTTCCACCTGCCAGACTAGCTTTTGCCCTGGAAGATGAACCAGGCGCCGAGCGCGATCAGGCCGAACCCGATTGCGTGGTTCCAGCCGAGCGGCTCCTTCAGAACCCAAACCGAAAATCCCGCGAAGACGATCAGGGTGATCACCTCCTGGATCGTTTTCAGTTCAGCCGCAGAATACACGCTGTGCCCCCAGCGGTTGGCGGGGACGGCAAGACAGTATTCGAGAAAGGCGATGCCCCAGCTGACGAAGATGACGAGCAGCAGGGGCGCTGCCTTGAACTTCAGGTGGCCGTACCAGGCCAGCGTCATGAACAGGTTCGAAATCGACAACAGGACGATCGGCAGGATGTGCGGGGGCATGCATCGGCTCCGGGAAAGCGCAGGCGCTGGGGTAGAAAGAATGGGAAAAGGGCCTTATTTCAACGAGACTATTTCGGCAGATCGGACTTTGAACGGAGATATGGCCATGAAGCGCCTCAAACTTGTCGCGGGCTCCGTCCTCGCCCTGATGATGGTCACCGGTTGCAATACCATCGCTGGCCTTGGCCAGGACCTGCAGGCTGCAGGCTCAGCGATCAGCGAAACTTCGGACGAAGTGCGCGACGCCGTGATCAACTCTGATGGCACCAACCAGACGGCGTCCGCTTGCGACGAGCCGGCCGGCCGAAGCACCCGATCGAACTGTCGGTAGTTTGCGCCCGGCAGCGCCTCAGTCCGCGAACGTCGCGATGACGGGCACGTGGTCCGATGGTTTTTCGAGAGCGCGCGCCTTGCGGTAAATCTCTATACCCTGCAGCCGGTCCGCCATGCGGGGGCAGGCGAGGACGTGGTCGATGCGGATGCCGTGATCCTTCTGGAAGGCGCCGGCCTGGTAGTCCCAAAACGTGTATTGGTGCGCCCGGCCATCGCAGGCCTCGAAGGCTTCGGTCAGACCGAGATACTTCAGGCGGCGGAAGGCGGCGCGGGTTTCCGGCAGGCCGAGCGCGTCGGTTTTCCAGACGGTATCGTCCCAGCAGTCATCCGGCGCCGGAATGCAGTTATAGTCGCCGCAGATCACGAACGGTTGTTCAGACCGGAGCATGGCAGCGGCCTGATGTTCCAGTGCCTCCGACCATTCCAGCTTGTAATCGTATTTCTCACCCGGCGCGGGATTGCCGTTCGGTACATACACGCCCGCGACCCTGACCGGGCGGGGGCTCATGACGGTTGCCTCGATATAGCGGGCCGCATCGTCTTTCAGAGTCGTCATCTCCTTCGAAATATCCTCCAGGGAGAATTTCGAGAGGATCGCGACCCCGTTATAGGTCTTCTGACCATGAACGGCGCAGTTCCAGCCTCTTTCCTCGATCTCGAGGTAAGGGAAGGCGCCGGTCTCGCACTTCAATTCCTGAAGGCACACGACGTCCGCCGCGATGCCGTCCAGGACTTCCAGCACGGTCGGCAGCCGTGCCTTGATAGAATTCACGTTCCAGGTAGCGATGCGCATGCGTCCTCATAACAGCTTCGCCCCATTGTTCCAGCGGGACGGGGGGCCTATACTTGGGCAAATCTTCAGGAGAATTGCGCATGGCACCCGGTTGGATGCAGATTTTGTTGGTTGCGGTCGTCGCGATCCTCCTGTTCGGCGGCCGAGGCCGCATCTCCAACATCATGGGTGACATGGCAAAGGGGATCGGCGCGTTCCGCAAAGGTCTCAAGGACGACGACAAGCCGGCCGACAAGGACGAGCTCGTCAACATCACCCCGAAGAAGGACGAAACGAAGTCCTCTTCGTGATTGCCTGACCCGGAGGGCGCATCGCCATGCTGCCCGGTATCGGGTTTTCCGAAATCCTCGTGCTTGGGCTGGCGGCGCTGATCTTCATCGGCCCGAAGGACCTGCCGATGCTGATGCGCAAACTCGGCCAGTTCGTTGGCAAGGGCCGGCGGATGGCGCGGGAGTTCCAGGCTGCGTTCGACGATATCGCCAAGCAGAGCGAACTCGATGAACTCAAGAAAGAGATCGAGGCCCTGAAACGCTCCAACCTGATGACGCAGGCGCAGGAAGACCTCGCCAATGTCGAGGCAGACATCAACTCCGCTGTGATGCGCCAGAGCGCTGAGCCCATCTCTCCGCCTGAACCGGCGCCGCCGCAGGTCACCGGGGAGGAGAAGGCATGAGCTATACACCCCCCGCCGACGAGAAGCCGGAGATCACCGACGATGTGGAATCGAGCCGCGCGCCGCTGCTTGAGCATCTGAATGAGCTTCGCGGCCGGCTGATCAAGTCGATCCTCGCGCTGTCCGTATCGACAGTCATCTGCTTCTTCTTCGCCGAGGACATCTACGGCTTGCTGGTACATCCGTTTGCCACCGTGGCGGAAGAGGTGCGCGGGTCCCAGCTGGAGTTCATCTTCACCGCGCCGATGGAATACTTCTTTGCGCAGCTGAAGCTTGCTGTGTTTGCAGGCCTTTTCCTCGCTTTTCCCGTTATTGCCTGGCAGATATATGCCTTCGTCGCCCCGGGGCTCTACAAGTCGGAGCGTGGGGCGTTCTGGCCCTATCTCGTGATGGCGCCGGTCCTGTTCGCGCTGGGCGCCGTGTTCGTCTACTACCTGATGCTGCCGATGCTCGCCCGCTTCACGGTATCGATGGAGCAGGTCGAAGCGGCCGGCACGACGATCCGCATGATGCCGAGGGTGGGGGACTATCTCTCCCTCGTCATGGCGTTGATGCTGGCGTTTGGCCTTTCGTTCCAGCTGCCGCTGGTGCTGACCCTGCTTGGCCGGATCGGGATCGTCTCCGCCAGCATGCTGGCCAAGGGCCGGAAATACGCGATTGTCGGTATCCTGGCTTTCTCTGCGGTGTTTACGCCGCCGGACCCGATGTCCCAGATCCTGCTCGCGGTGCCGGTCTACCTGCTCTACGAAATCTCGATCCTCTGCGTAAAACTGATCGAGAAACGCGCAGCCAAGGCGGAGTCCGCTACGGCATAGTCCCACTCGGGAATTTACGGCCTGTCGTAGCCCCGTTGCATTTTTCTTGCAGGTGTCGATTGTGGGCGGCTGGTAATCAACCGGGTCCCGAGAAGCGAGGAACCTCCCGCGTGGCGCGCGTACGAAGCGTTTTGCTGGTCGATTTCGACAACATCTACGGCGCGACCAGCGAGGACGTGGTCAATAGCCTGTCTAACTGGTTGTTGTGGCTGGAAGACGGCGCGCTGTCGCATGGGCAGAAACGGCGCACTTTCGTGCATAAGCGGGTGTACTGGAACCTGCAGTTCGACAAGTACCGTCCCGATTTCGAACGGGCGGGATTTGAGGCGTTCAACTGCCGGGCCCTGGCCAAGCGGAAGATCAGCGCGGGCAAAAGTTCGGCCGATATCGTCATCACCATGGATGCAATCGAACTCGCCCTGCAGACGAAAAATCTCGATGAGTTGATAATCCTTACCACCGATTCTGACTTCGTACCGGTTGTGAACCGGGTCCAGAACCCTGGCCTGCGGGTCGTGACCGCCGGCAAGGAAACCGACCCGACCTACGAACTCTTCAGCCAGCATGCCGACGCCGTGATGCATATCGCGGCGCTGAAATCCGCCTTCGAATACCAGCGCGGGGCGCGCAAATGGTATCAGCTGCGCTCGCCGGCGCCGGTGATTGCGCCGCTGACCCTGCAGCGCGAGCGCCAGTCGCCATTGATGGGCCGGGTGCGCGCCGCGCTGAACGGCGAGGCCAATGGGCCGTCGGAGCTGCAAAGGGCCGCCGACATCATCAAGGCGCTGGGCGAGCGGATGCCGGACCAGGTGCTGTCCAAGACCAAGATCGTGCGGGCGCTGACGGCGTTGCCGGAGTTTACCCCGGCCTACGAGAACGGCATCCGCCCCTGGCTGGGCCACAAGAACTTCGCGGCGATGATGCGGCATCTCGAGAAGCTGCAGCCGGAAATCCAGGTCAACCATCTCGGCAAGGGGCGGATCGAGGTGATCTACCGCGAGCCGGGCGGTGCGAGCCGGACCAGCCGGGCCGAGGCGATGGGCGAGGCGCGCGCGAATGTGAACGAGGACGAGACCGAATCGCCGCTGCCGGCAGGGTTTGGTTCGCCTGCCTGAGTGTGGACAGGAGGGGGCGGCGCGGATTAGAGCCTGTCCCCAGAAACCTGACCCTTCAAGGCACTGAAACCCATGTTCGATATCCGCGCGATCCGCGAGACCCCTGACGTTTTCCGCAAGGCCTGGAACCGCCGCAAGGCGGGACTTGGGGATGAGACCGTCTCGCGCATCCTGGAGCTCGACACCGCCTGGCGCGCCGCGACGACCGCCAAGCAGGACGCCGAAAGCGCGCGCAATGCGAACTCGAAGCTGATCGGGCAGGCGAAGGCCAAGAAGGACGAGGCGGAAGCCGCGCGCCTGATGGCGCTGGTGGCGGACGCGAAGACGGCCATTGAAGCCGCAGAGGCCGAAGAGAAGACGAAGCGCGCCGCGCTCGATGACCTGTTGATGGGCCTGCCGAACCTGCCGCTGGACGAAGTGCCGGAAGGCACAGATGAGGATGGCAACGTTGAGAAATCGCGTTGGGGCACGCCGAAGGGTATCAACAATCCGAAGGATCATGCAGACCTTGGCGAGGCGCTGAAGGTGCCGAGCGGGTTTTCCATGATGGACTTTGAAGCCGCCGCGAAGATGAGCGGCGCGCGGTTCGTGGCGCTGCGCGGGCAGCTGGCGCGGATGGAACGGGCGCTGGCGAACTTCATGCTGGATATTCAGACCGCGGAGCATGGGTATCAGGAGACCAGCACTCCGATTCTCGTTCGTGAACAGGCGCTTCTGGGAACTGGCCAACTTCCCAAGTTTGAAGAAGACATGTTCAAGACAACGACAGGCCACTATCTCATTTCGACCTCCGAGATTTCGTTGACGAACCTTGTGCGCGAGCAAGTCGTTGAAGTATCGCAACTGCCCATCCGGATGACTGCCCACACGCCGTGCTTCCGGTCGGAAGCCGGCAGCGCCGGGCGTGATACCAAGGGCATGATCCGGCAGCACCAGTTCTACAAGGTCGAACTCGTCTCCATCGTTGCGAGCGAAGCCGAAGGGCTCGCTGAACTCGACCGGATGACGGCCTGCGCCGAGGAAGTTCTGAAGCGGCTGGAACTGCCGTTCCGCCGCATGCTGCTCTGCACCGGCGACATGGGGGCAGGGGCCCGCAAGACGTTTGATCTTGAAGTCTGGCTGCCCTCGCAGAACACGTACCGCGAAATCTCGTCCTGCTCCTATTGCGGGGATTTCCAGGCGCGACGGATGGATGCGCGGTACCGCGTAGACGCCAAGTCCAAGCCCGAGTATGTGCATACGCTGAACGGGTCGGGGCTGGCTGTCGGGCGCACGCTGGTGGCTGTGCTTGAGAATTATCAGAACGCGGATGGGTCTATCACGGTGCCGGCGGCGCTGCGGCCGTACATGGGCGGCGTTGAGGTGATCCGGTGAGAATCCTCCTCACCAATGATGATGGCATCAATGCCCCCGGTCTTGCGGTGCTCGAAGAGATCGCCAAGCAGCTGTCCGATGACATCTGGATTGCCGCGCCCGAGGAGGAGCAGTCCGGCAAGGGGCGGGCGATTTCGCTGACGCAGCCGGTGCGTGTACGGAAGGTCGGGGCGAAGGCCTGGGCGATTGCCGGCACGCCTTCGGACGCCGTCCTGCTGGCCTACAAGGACCTGATGCCGGAGCCGCCGGACCTTGTGCTGTCCGGCGTCAACCGGGGACAGAACATTGCCGAGGATACGAGTTTTTCCGGGACGGTGGCGGCGGCGATGTTCGGGATGCAGATGGGCGTGCCGTCGATTGCGTTGAGCCAGGCGCAGAATTTCCGGGACCGGGGCTCGCTGCCCTGGGAGACGGCCAAGGCCTGGGGGGCGAAGACGCTAGCGCCACTGCTGAAAATGGGCTGGCCGAAGGATGTGGTGATCAACGTCAACTTCCCGGATGTCGAGCCGGAGGATGTGCGCGGCATCCAGATCACGCGACAGGGCTTCCGCGACGAGACGATCATCCATACCGACCGGCGCGAAGACCTGCGCGGCAATGATTATTACTGGATTGGCTACCGGGGCAAACTCTCCCGGCCGAGCGAGGGCACCGACTTGCGCGCGATCTATGAGGGTTTTGTCTCCGTCTCGCCGCTGCATGTGGACTTGACGCATGAGGCCTTCCTGCGGACGCTGCAGACGACATGGCCGGATTGATTGCTGACCCGTTCCGCGCGGCGCGCCTGTTGCTGCACCTTCGCCAGGAAGGCGTGACCGATGCGCGCGTACTGACGGCGATGGAGACCATCGACCGGGCGGCGTTCGTGGACGATCCGGCGCTGGCGCCGCTCGCCTTCGAGGATGCCATGCTGCCGATCCCGTGCGGGCAGGTGATCCTGCGGCCGGCGGCGACCGGGCACCTGCTGCAGGCGCTGGCGCTGCCCGAGGATGGCTCGGCGAAGGTCCTGCTGATCGGGTTTGGCTCGGGCTACATGGCGGCGCTGGCGGCGAGCCTGTCGCGGCAGGTGCATGCCGTGGACCGCTACGCGCGCCTTGTGCGCGAGGGCGAAGCGCGGCTGGCGCGGCTGGGCATCGGCAATGTCACGGTGCGCCAGGCGGACGGGCAGGATGGCTGGCCGGAGCAGGGGCTGTTTGACCGGATTGTGCTGGCCTGCGCGGTGACGGAGGTGCCGGATCTGCTGCTTAGCCAGCTGACGCAGGGCGGCCGGCTGGCGGCGCCGTTGGTGCGGGGCAATGACCGGGCGATTGTGTCGGTCACGCTGGGCGCCGGGTTGCTGCGAACGCCATTTTTCCAGCACGTTCCGGCGATGACCGAAGGCAAGGCTGCGGTTCTTTGAAGCCTGCAGGCGGGGTTTGCAAACCCGGCCCCCCCTAGTTATACGCAGGCAACTTCTTACATGTGGCTGGAATCAGGGAGAAATAGGCATGCGGAACAAAATGTTGATTGCGGGCCTTTTGCTCCCCTTCGGGGCCTCGCCCGCGCTGGCGCAGGCCGCTGCGGCGCCTGCCGGTCCAAGCCTGATTACCCAGCTGCTGTTCTTCCTGCCGCTGATCCTGATCTTTTATTTCCTGCTGATCCGGCCGCAGCAACAGCGCGCCAAAAAGCACACCGAAATGATCGCCGCCATCAAGCGCGGCGATACGGTCGTCACGTCCGGCGGCCTGATCGGCAAGGTCAACAAGGTCAATGACGGCGAAATCTCGCTGGACCTCGCCGAGAACGTCCGCGTCCGCGTGATCAAGGCGATGATCATCGAAGTGCGCAACAAGGCCGAGCCTGTTCCCGCGAACGACTAAGGCTCCCCGGCCGGCATCGCCCGGCTGAAATCAGGAACGCGCCATGCTTCAGTTTCCCGCCTGGAAAGTCCTCCTTGTTCTGGCCGTACTGGCCTGGGGGGTGGTGATGTCGCTGCCCAATGCGGTGAACATGTCCGGTGCGCCTGATTGGGTGCCCAAGAAGGCCGTGAACCTGGGCCTCGACCTGCGGGGCGGCGTTTATCTCGAAATGGAAATCCGCCCGCAGGATGTGATCGGCGGCCGGCTGGAAGTGTTTGCGCGCGATGTGCGCACGGCGCTGGCGCGCACCGATACGCAGGACCCCGTGGCGCACCTGGCGGAAGTGAACGGGCGCACGATGACGATCAAGCTGACCCGCGCGGATGCCTCCGGCAATTTTCCGGTCGCGGATGCAATTGCCCGCATCGAGAAAGTGAATGGCCCTGTCGAGGGCGGACTGGCCGGCGGGAAAACCTTTGACGTTGCGCGCGCCGGTCCGGACACGATTGCGATCACGGTGCCGGCAAATTCCGAAAACCTGATGATGGCGGATGCGCTCGCCAAGACCGAGACGATCGTCCGCCGCCGGATTGACCCGGATGGTGTCGCCGAAATCTCGATCACGCGCTCGGGCTCGAACCGCCTGATCCTTGAGGCGCCCGGTGAGCCCGACCCGCAACGCCTGAAGGACCTGCTCAGCCGGGATGGCCGAATGACGTTCAACATCGTGGATGACAGTGCCTCCTCGATTGCCGCCGCCCAGGCAGGTGTCGTGAAGCCTGGTTTCCGGCTGATTTCCGGGCCGACGACCGGTCCGCTGCTCATCCGTTCGATCCCGGAGATCGTCGGCTCCGACATCGCCAGTGCCAGCCAGGGCAATGACGAGGCCAACCGGCCGCAGATCAACTTCCGCCTCAACTCCAACGGCGCGCGCAAGTTCTTCGAGACGACGCGGTCGAATACCAACAAGCGGTTCGCGATTGTGCTCGACGACTCGATCATGTCAGCGCCGAGCATCAACGAGCCGATCCCCGGCGGCAACGTGCGCATCACGGGCGATTTCACGATCGAGGAAGCGCAGGACCTGGCCGCGATCATCTCCGCTGGCGAGATGCCCGCGAAGGTGCAGTTTCTCGACCAGCGTGTGGTTTCCTCGACGCTGGGGGAGGATTCGATCAGGTCCGGCTATCTCGCAGCCGTTGTGGGTCTAGCTCTGGTCGGGTGCTTCATGATCCTGGCCTACGGTGCTCAGGGCGTCTTCGCGGTGGCATCGCTAGCGATGAACATCGTGCTGATCTTTGCGTCTCTGACGCTACTCAACGCGACGCTGACGCTGCCCGGGATCGCGGGCATCATCCTCACCATCGGTATGGCGGTCGACGCCAACGTGCTGGTGTTCGAGCGCATACGGGAAGAACAGCGAAATGGCCGCTCGATCTGGACAGCCGTGCAGGCGGGCTATGAGCGCGCGCTGATCACCATCCTCGATTCCAACATCACGACGCTGTTTGCGGCAGGCATCCTCTACGCGCTCGGCTCCGGCCCGGTGAAAGGGTTTGCTGTCACGCTGGCGCTCGGCATCATCACCTCCGTGTTCACGGCTTTCATATTCACCCGCATGCTGACGGTCTTCTGGATGAAGATCGCCAAGCCCAAGCGGTTTGCGATCTAGCCAGGCGAGGACATGCACCCATGCTGATCAAATTCTGGCCTGCCGAAACCAAGATCCCCTTCATGCGCTACCGCTATGTTGGCGTGACGCTGTCGATCCTGATGATCATCGGATCCTTCTTCCTGCTGGCGACGCGCGGACTGAACCTCGGCGTCGACTTTGCCGGCGGATCGGTGATCGAACTGACCGAATCCGAGACCGTGACGGTGTCGGAAGTTCGCAGCAAGATCGGCAATGGCCTGACGGTCAACTCCGCCACCGACACAGACGGCACAAGGCGCATCGTGATCCGGTTCGGAGACCTCGATGAGTCCCTGCTCGGGCCTGAATTCGCGGCCTTGTCGCCCGAAGAGAAAGTTGAACGCGCCTCCTCTGCGTCGAACACCTTCGTCGTGAACGAGATCAAGAGCACGTTCAACCTGACCGACCAGGATATCCTGCGCAACGACTCCGTGGGCCCGAAAGTCTCCGGCGAACTGTTCCGTGAGGGGATGATCGCGCTCGGCGTCGCAACGGTCATGATGCTGCTCTACATCGCGTTCCGGTACAGCTGGTCTTACGCCATCGGCGGCGTTGCTGCGCTGGCGCATGACGCGATCGGCACGATGGGGCTCTTCGCGCTCCTGCAGATCGAGTTCGACCTGACGACCGTTGCGGCCCTGCTGACGATCATCGGTTACTCGATCAACGATTCGGTCGTTGTGTTCGACCGGATCCGCGAAGTGCGCCGAAAGTACAAGCAGATGCCATCGAATGAAGTCATCGACATCGCGACGAACCAGACCCTGTCGCGCACGTTCCTCACGGCCGGCACGACCCTGATTGCCATCCTGGCTATCACGATCTTTGGCGGGCCAGTGCTTCAGGGCATGAGCATCGCGATGATCTGGGGCATCTTCATCGGCACGTATTCGTCGATCTTCTTCGCTTCGGCCATCGTGATGGCGCTCGGCACCGACATCCGCAGGCCTGGCGTGCCGGACGACACGCCGGGTTTCCAGGGCGCGTCGTAAACGAAGTTTAGACGTTGAACCGGAAGAGCATAACGTCGCCGTCCTGGACGACGTATTCCTTGCCTTCCGAGCGCATCTTGCCGTTATCCTTCGCGCCGACTTCGCCGCCGAAAGCAACATAGTCGTCGAACGCGATCGTCTCGGCACGGATGAATCCTTTTTCGAAATCGCCGTGGATCACTCCGGCGGCCTTGGGCGCCGTCCAGCCTTTGCGGATCGTCCAGGCGCGGGTTTCTTTCGGGCCGGCGGTGAAGTAGGTCTGCAGGCCCAGAAGCTCATAGCCAGCGCGGATCAGGCGCGTCAGGCCCGGCTCTGTCAGACCGAGGGAGGCGAGGTATTCCTCGCGGTCCGAACCGTCGAGCAGTGCCAACTCGGATTCGATCTGGGCAGAGAAGACCACGCAGCCTGCGCCTTCGATCTTTGCGCGTTCTTCGACGAGCTTCGAATAGGCATTGCCGGTCGCCGAGCTTGCCTCGTCCACGTTCGCCACGAAGAGGACAGGCTTGGAGGTCAGCAGCTGCAACATCTGCCAGGCCTTCACATCATCGGCTGGCACCTTTGCCTTGCGTGCCGGGCGGCCTTCGGTCAGCTCAGCCAGCGCAAGATCGATCAGCGCGACCTGCGCCTTGGCTTCCTTGTCGCCGGACTTTGCTTTTTTCTCGACGCCGGCCTTGCGCTTCTCGAGGCTGTCGAGGTCGGCGAGCATCAGTTCGGTCTCGACAACTTCGAAGTCGGCGATCGGATCGACCTTGCCGCGCACGTGCGTGATGTCGTCGTTGTCGAAGCAGCGCAGCACATAGATGACGGCGTCCGTCTCGCGGATGTTGGCGAGGAACTTGTTGCCGAGGCCTTCGCCCTGGCTCGCGCCTTCGACAAGGCCGGCAATGTCCACGAAGTTCATTCGGGCTGGAATGATCTCCTTGGAGCCCGCAACTTTGGCCAAAGCATCAAGCCGAGCCTCCGGCACGGCGACTTCGCCTACGTTCGGCTCGATCGTGCAGAACGGATAGTTTGCGGCCTGTGCGGCGGCCGTCTGGGTCAACGCGTTGAAGAGGGTGGACTTGCCGACGTTAGGAAGACCCACGATTCCACATTTGAAGCCCATGGCGCCTTGCACTCCGGATTAGCTGAACCGGCGCATTAGCCCCTTTTGCCGCCCGAAAACAGGCACAAAAATCGCTTCGCAGCTTAAATGGCTGGCTTGGCCGTGCCGCGGGGGTATTCTCCCGTGGTTAACCGTATCAGAAGGGTACACGCCCCATGAGTTATGACGTCTTCCTGGTGTCCGCGATCGAGGACCGGGACACCGCCAAACTGGTGGCGCGGCGCCTGCGCGCGCTCAAATTCCGCGTCTGGCTGGACCAGAAGCAGGAAGACGAGACCTTCGACGCGAAGGACGCGCGCGATGCGATGAACTCGCAGACGATGCTGGTGCTGTGGTCGGCCAATGCCGTGAAGAGCGACTGGGTGCGGGCGGCCGCGGCGGTGGGAAATTCCCGCGCGGGCACGCTCGCCGAAGCCGCGCTCGACAAGACCATTCCCTATGAACCTTTCCGCACGCACAAGCGGTATGCGCTTGATGGCATGACGTCGCGCAAGTCGCCCCCCGCCTTTGCGGACCTGATCGATGAACTTGGCCGCCGCCAGGGCCGCAGCGACCTGCGAGAATGGAACGCGTTCGGCGCGCAGGACGAGGACAAGCGCCTCGACTGGCTCGCCGCCCACCCGAATGACCCGCTGGCGCTGGACGCCAAGAAGAAGCGCGAGAAGGATCTCGGCATCAAGCCCGCGCCTGCGCGCGAAGCCATCGGCGCCGCAGCGCTCGCCGCCGCCTCGTTGCGCGGTACGACCTCCGCGCCGCCGCCGGCGAGCACGCTATCGCCGCAGCGCACAAATGGTGCGGTGCCGCTCGCCTCGGACGGCGCCATCGCCTCGGCCAACCTTGCTGGGGAAGCGCTTGGCTTCGGCACGATGATGGCCGTCAGCCTTGCGATTGGCGCGATGCTGATCCTTGCCTGGGCCTTCCGCTCGCAGCCCGCTGCGACGGCGCCAGGCATGATGCCCGCGATCGCCAATGCCAGCCTGGCGCCCGCAGCTTGCCCGGCCGGCACCGTGCCGCGCTCGATGCTCCGTGTACTGGAGCCCGGCCCGATCATTGACGATACGCGACCACCGCTCGAGCCGGGTCCGATCATCGACGATACGACGGAACAACCGGGCTGAGGCGCGCCTCGCTGATAAAGAAAAAAGCCGCCGGGCGAACCGGCGGCTTTTTTGTTCCCTCACGGAGCGTCAGTCGCTCTATTTGAGGACGCGTTCGATCTCGCGGGCTGCGGCTTCGAACTGGTCGACGCCGGTCTGGTTTGCCATCACGCGCCGAGCTGCCTCAGTCGCTGCATCGGCAGCAGCGCGCCGCACTTCGCTGGCCGCTTCGGCTTCTGCGCGCGCGATGCGGGCGGCGGCCTGCGCTTCGCGGCGGGCAATTTTTTCAGCGAGATCTTTCTTTGCTTCATCGAGAAACGCTTTTGCTTCGACCTTTGCCTGCTCGATGATGGCTTCGGCTTCCTTGTCAGCATCCTGCTGGCGGCGTTCAGCCAGGGCAAGGGCTTCTGCCGCCTGTTCACTCAGGTTGGCTGCCTGCTCCAGTTCGGCCTTGATGGCGTCCACGCGGGCATCCAGACCGCCGAGTATGGCCTTGAACGCGCCCATGCGGCCTGCAATGAGCAGGAACACGACCATGGCGAGGAAGGCCGTATGGGTGACCGGATCCTTGAGGGCATAAAGGAGACCGGCAACGAAGGCGCCAGAGCCGTCGCTTTCCGGTGCTGCGGCAGCTGCGGGCACCAAGAGCGCCGACAGAAGAAGAAGCGAGGACATTTTCTTCATCGGATCACTCCAGCGCCTTGGCGACAGCCTTGCCGAGTTCGGCCTTTGTGGCCTTGACGCCGAACTTGCCGATCATCGCCTCGGCGGCGTCCACGGCAATCGCTTCGACGTTCTTCATGGCGTCAGACCGCAGGCGCTTGATTCGCGTTTCAGCAGCTTCCAGCTTCTTGCTGACGTCAGCGTCGACACGGGCTGTCTCCGAAGCAAGTTCGGCTTCGGACTTGACGCGCGCCTTCTCTGCTGTTTCCCGCGCTTTCGAACGGGCTTCCGCCAGGCGCAGCTCAAGCGCCTTGCGGGCTTCGACCGCCTGGTTGTTAAGCCGGGCGGCTTCATCGAGGCCAAACGCAATACGGTTGGCGCGTTTCTCGATAGTGTCCGAAAGCTTGGGAAGTATGTAGCGTGAAAGCGCTACATACAGGGCCATGAAAAGGATCGCCAACCAGAAGAGCTGGGACGGCATATGCCACGTTTCGAAGGGCGGAAATGCCGCGCCTGCGTCTGCGTCGCCTGCAGTCTCAGCAAGGAAAGCGAAGATCATGTTGTTACTCCGGCCCGGTTGGTCGCCCTAGTACTGGATGATCAGGCGACGAACAGGATCAGGATGGCGATCAGCACCGAGAAGATGCCAAGTGCTTCTGCCAGGGCCATACCGATGAAGAGGTTACCGGTCTGCTGCGGTGCTGCCGACGGGTTGCGCATGGCAGCGTCAAGGAAGCTGGCGAAGATGTTGCCCACGCCGAGCGCGGAACCGATCATGCCGAGCGTAGCGAGGCCAGCGCCGACATATCTCAGGCCTTCGGTGATGTTGCCTTCCATGAAGGGTCTCCTTTGAAAAAGTTGATCAGGGTGATTGATGGCCCGTGAACCTTGTTCGCCGGGCTCCGTCAAGCAGTTTGATGCGGGATATCGTGACGCAGCCTGACCGGCCGCCTCAGTGATCCCCCGCATGCAGTGCGTCGTTGAGGTAAACGCAGGTAAGGATTGCGAAAACATAGGCTTGAAGGCCTGCGACAAGGAATTCCAGCGCGTTGAGGGCGACCCCCATGCCGAAGGCCAGGAGCGCGACGGGAAGGTAGATCGTGCCGGCGCCAACCAGCGCAACCGCAAAGCCGGCGAAAAGCTTCAGCATGATGTGCCCAGCCAACATGTTCGCAAACAGGCGCAAGGCAAGCGTCAGGGGCCGCGCGAGGAAAGAGATGATCTCGATCGGTGTCAGGATGATGTAGATGTACCAAGGTGCGCCCGAGGGGGCGAACAGCTTGAAGAAGCCCAGCCCGTTCTTGAGCAGACCCACCACCACGACCGTCACGATCACGCTCATGGCCAGGGCGCCGGTCACGATGATGTGGCTGGTCGTCGTGAACGCATACGGCACCATGCCGATGAGGTTTGCGAACAGGATGAAGAAGAACAACGTGAAAACGAAGGGGAAGAACTTCAGTCCTTCCTCGCCGGACGAGCTGCGCACCATGTCGGCAATGAACCCGAAGCCCATCTCGGCGGCCGACTGGAGCCGGGAAGGCACAAGTTCGCCGCGGCGCGCTGCGATGCCGAAGAAAGCGATAACCAGGACCACGCCCAGCAGCATGAAGCCGGACGCATTGGTGAATGAGATATCGAAGCCGCCGAGCCGGAGATCGATCCACTTCTGGACTTTGAACTGGCTGATGGGATCAAGCGCAAGGGCCGGAGAGAATATCATGCGTCTTTCGTTTCGTCGTCTGGGGCGCTGATGCCCTGTGAATTCTTGAGCGCGCGGGCATTCAGCTCGCGGTAGGCTCTCATTATTGAGCGGATTGCTGCTGCAAACCCGAACCCGATCATCACCAGAAGGCCCCAAGGGTGCGTGCCCGCCCACTGGTCGATCCAGTAGCCGAGAAAGCCTCCTACGAACACACTCGCGACAAACTCAATTCCGAACCGCAGCGCATACGCGCCTGCCGAGACAGTACTATCGTCGGATGCCTGCTTGCGCTTCTTCGCCGTTTCCCGGGCCTCGCGATCAGCCAGTGCCTTTGCGATCCGGTCGCTCAGGTCATCAGGCTGCTCGCTGGACATGGGCTTGGCGCTCCCTGCACGCGATTCCGATCCGATGGAGGTACCCTCCCAGATTGCGGCGCAAGCTATGAGGGTGGCCTTGGCAAGTCAACGGGGCGTTTGAAATGTTAGAGCTCTGTATTATATAGAAAATATAGAGCGCCGCCTGCGCTACTCCGCCGCAACAAGCCGCTCTGCTGCAGCAAGGTCCACGGAAACCAGTTTCGACACGCCTTTTTCGCGCATCGTGACCCCGAAAAGCCGGTCCATCCGGCTCATTGTCACTGGATTATGGGTGATCACGACGAATCGGGTGTCGGTTCGCTGGCGCATCTCGTTCAACATGTTGCAGAACCGGTCGACGTTGGCGTCATCAAGGGGGGCATCGACTTCGTCGAGCACGCAAATCGGGGCGGGGCGCGACAGGAACACGGCGAAGATCAGCGCCGATGCCGTCAGGGCCTGTTCGCCTCCGGACATGAGCGCGAGTGTGCCGAGCTTCTTGCCGGGGGGCTGCGCGAAGATTTCGAGGCCTGCTTGCAGAGGGTCCTCGGCATCCACCAGTCGCAATTCGGCCTGCCCGCCGGCAAAGAGCGCGACGAAGAGCGCCTTAAAGTGCATGTTTACCGCATCAAACGCCTCGATAAGACGTTGACGTCCTTCGACGTTCAGCGCCTCGACGCCTTCGCGCAGCTTGGCGATGGCGGCGGCCAGGTCATCGCGTTCGGCAATCTGGGTGCCGAGGCGGGATTCGAGCTCTTCCGCTTCTTCCTCGGCATTCATGTTCACGCCGCCGAGCTGATCACGCTCGCGGCGCAGACCATCGAGACGCGATTCAGCTTCGCGGGGCGTGAAGGCGCCGAGGGTGTCTTCGTCGAGACCGGCTTCCGCAATCGCGAGCAGGCCTTCAGGCGTGCGCTGGAAGGCGTTGCGGGCGTGCTCGACGCTTTCGGTCAGCTTGGCTTCGGCATTTTCGAGTTTCACTTTCCAGGCCGCCAGCTGCTCGCGGGCTTCCGCCGCAGCGGTCGCGGCCTTGCGGGCAGCGGCATCGGCTTCGCGGATCGCGGCTTCCTTGCGGGCGAGCGCATCGGCGGCGGCCTGGCGTTCAGTCTCGAGCGTCTCAGTCTCGGCGGCAAGACCGTCGATTTCGGCGCGCAAGGCTTCCGGCCGTTCACGCGAGGTCTGGACGGTCGCGGCTACGTCTGCGCGCCGCTCGGTCACCTGCGCGAGGCGTTCGTCCGCAGAGGCAAGGCGTGTGGTCCATGCCTCAACGTCGCGGGCCAAGGCAGCGCGGCGAGCCACAGCTTGTTCGTGGCCCCGCAACAGGTCGGCGAGCTGGCCTCGCGCTTCCGTTTCTGCCGCGCGGGCCGCTGTCAGCGTTTCCCGGGCGTTCGTCATCGCCGCTTCAAGCGCGGTGTCTTCGTCAGCCCCGCCGCCGGGTGTTGCGAGGGCGAGCATCTCGGCGATGGCCGAAAGATCGGCTTCCGCACGGGCGAGAGCGTCGGTGCCTGCTTCACGCTTCAACTGCGTGCGTTCGTTGGCCTGCGTCGCTTCAATCGCAGCGGCGCGGGCATCGGTGAGGGAGCGCTGGGCCGGGGCGATGAACTGGCGCAGGTGGCGGAGGTTTTCTTCTGCCGAAAGGCGGGCCTTGCGGGCAGCTTCAAGGTTGGCGGCGAGTTCGTCTGATTCGGATTGGCGGGCGATCAGCTCTGCCTGGGCTGCTTCCACGCGTGCCTTCTGTTCCAGACGTGTGGCTGCGCTGACGGGAGCATCTGGCGTGCGAATGAAACCATCCCAGCGCCAGAGGTGTCCTTCGCGGGAGACGAGCCGCTGGCCGGGCTTGAGGCTGGTGAACAGACGCGCACCCTCCGACGGCGATACGAGACCGCACTGCGAGAGCCGCGGCGCCAGTTCGCCCGGCGCCTCGACGAATTTCGTCAAAGGCTCTACGCCGTCCGGAAGTGCCTGCGAGATCGATCCAGCGCCGCTCCAAAAAAGGGCCGCAGTGCGATCTGTCGAAGCTTCGATATCGTCGCCCAGCGCGGCCGCAACGGCGCGCTCGTAGCCTTCAAGCGTGCGCAGGCGATCCAGCACAGGCGGCGCCGCGGAGGGATCCGAGCGGCGCATCAGGCGTGCGAGACCGGCAATCTCTGCTTCGAGCGCGCGCACGGCATGGTTGGCTGCATTGAACGGCGGCTCAGCTTCGCCTTCGGACACGCGGGCGCGGGCCAGATCGGATTCGGCCAACTCCACGGCGCGTTCCGCGTCGCCCAATGCGATCTCGGCTTCGGCTTCGGCATTCTTGGCCTGGCGCAGGTGAAGCAGGTTTATGCCCGCATCTTCGAGGCCGGTCATCTCGGCGCGCAGGCGCGCAATCTCTGTGGTCAGGTGTTCCTTGCGGCGGGACTGTGCGGCGGCGCTCTCTTCCGCGGCCCGGCGGCGGGCGCGCAGTTCGGAGAGACGCTGCTGGGCGTCGTCCGCGGCGCGCTCGGCATCCGCGAGATGGGTCCGGGCTGTTTCAAGTGCAGCGCGGGCGTCCGCATCACGGCGGGCCGAGAGCGCTGCATCCTCCTGCGGCAGGGAGGCGAGCTCTTCCTGGGCTTGCGCAAGGGCTGCGGCGGCTTCCTCGCGCGCCGTCGACTCGCGGTTGAAGTCGATCGACAGGCGTAGCGATTCGGCCTCGAGCCGGGCATGCGACTCGGCGGCTATGCGCCGCTCGGTTTCGAGTTTCGCCAGCGTGATGCGGGCCTGGCCAAGCCGCGCGGCGGCGTCCATTTCTGTTTCGCGCAGCGGCGCAAGGCCGTCTCCCGCTTCAATCCTCTCCTTCTCGCGCACCGCATCTTCGCGGGAGAGGTCTTCCACCTGGCGCTTCAGCGTATCCAGCTGCGCGCGCGCGGTTTCAGCGGAGAGGCGCGCCTCTACCCAGCGCAGGTGCGCAACGAGGGCCTCAAGCGCCTGGATTTCTTCGGTCAGTTTGCGGTAACGGCGCGCCTTGGAAGCTTGCCGCTTGAGGCTGCCGAGTTGGCGTTCGACCTCGGCCGAGACTTCAGCGAGACGCTGGAGGTTGGCTTCGGCGCCGTCGAGCTTCAGCTCGGCCTCGTGGCGGCGGCTGTTGAGACCGGCGATCCCGGCGGCTTCCTCGAGGATCCGGCGCCGGTTCTGTGGCTTGGAGCCGATCAATTCCGAAATTTGTCCTTGCCGGACGAGGGCGGGGGAGTTCGCGCCGGTGGACGCGTCGGCGAACAGCAGCTGGATATCCTTGCCGCGCACGGTGCGCCCGTTGATGCGATAGCTGGAGCCCGCGCCGCGCCGCAGCTTTCGTTCGATCTCAAGCTGGTCTGCGCCGTTGAACTCCGGCGGGGCTGTCCGCTTGGAATTGTCGAGCACCAGGATGACCTCGGCCGTCTCCCGCGCCGGGCGGCCGTCAGCGCCGTTGAAGATCAGGTCGTCCATCTCGCCGCCGCGCATGGCCTTGGCAGAGTTGGCGCCCATCGCCCAGCGCAGGGCTTCCAGCAGGTTTGACTTGCCGCATCCGTTCGGGCCGACGATGCCGGTCAGGCCCGGCTCGATCGGCACAGTTTGCGGGTCTACGAACGACTTGAAGCCGGCAATGCGAAGCTCAGTGATCTGCATGCCGGCGCCTCATCGTTACTGAACGCCCTTCTCGGCGAGCAGGGCGTCAATCTGCTTCGAGAATCCTTCAACGGTACGGTAGTCGCCCTCGAAATTCCGAACCTTGCCATCGAGAATGAACGTCGGCGTGCCATTGACGCCGAACTGTTCGGCCGACTGGTACACGGCGGCCAGCTGGTCGCGGTACTCCGGGTTCGCAAGGCAGGCATCGAACTCTTCGTCGGTTTCGATCCCGTGGCGTTTGGCGACGGTTTTCAGCATGCCGCCGAGCGCGCCGACATTGGCAGCTTGAACAATGCCTTCCTGATTCTCGAATAGGTCATCCAGCACGTCAAAATACTTGTCTTCGCCGGCGCAGAGCGCAACCACATAGGCGGCCACATCGGCCTGGCCGTGAATCGGGAACTCGCGGAACACGAATTTCACCTTGCCCGTCGACACATATTTCTCTTCGAGAGCCGGAAAGACTTCTTCGTGGAAATACTTGCACGCCGGGCAGGTGGGTGAGGCGTACTCGATCAGGGTGATCGGCGCGTTGGGGTCGCCTTTGACATGGCCCAGCTCGCCCGAAACGGCAGCGGCAGGGGCGCCTGCGCCGGGCTTCGGGGTCGTGGAGCTGTCGCCTGTAGCTGCGCCGCAGGCAACGACTGCCAGTACGGGAAGAGCCATCAGGGCCAAACGCCGGGAAAGAGATGCCATGGTCATGAGCCTCGCGTTAAGGAATGAGTCGCACCGGTTGCCAAATAGTTAAGGAATCTGGCCCGGCTGTTTACGGATCTGCCGATAGCACAGCCTTGCCCAGAGCAACAATTGCGGCGCGCAGGCGCGGATTTTCGATGCGGTTGGCTTCGGTTTCCAAAGCTTGCGCCTCATCCGGGGTCAGAGGGCGGGCTTTCGGGCGATAGGCGACGGTTTCGGCGCCGCGCTGGATGGGTCCCTGTACGATGCGGATAGCCGAGATGTCGCCGCCGGCGGCGACGGATACTCGTTGGCGGATTGTCTCCGACTGGTGCTGAACCAGCGGCGCCGCTTGCGGAATGACCCGCAGGGTGAGCACGCGGCCGTCCTTGGAGGCGCTGATCTTTTCGGGGTGGGAGAACTTGTAGATCTGCTCGCCCGCAATCTCCCGCCAGCGCGCTTGCAACAGCTTGAGCGGCGGCAACTTGCCGGCCCCGGATTTGCGGCCGACCCGGTCAGCCGAGATCGCGACTGCCTTCATCGGCGGACGAAGCGCGCGGGCCCGCGTGTAGCGCAGCTTGACGAGCGCGCGCGCCTCTTCCAGCGGATCGAGGGTTGATCTTGTGACCATGATCGCAAATCTGCACGGCTTCTGAGGCAAGGAAAAGGCATGCGCGCGAAAAGTGATCAGCCGCTTGCCGGTATCGTCCCGAAGCTGCTCGCATGGTTCGACCGGTCCGCGCGCACGTTGCCCTGGCGCACTGCGCCTGGCGTGGGGCGCGATCCCTACCGCGTCTGGCTGTCTGAAATCATGCTGCAACAGACGACTGTGCCGCACGCAGCGCCGTACTTTGCTGCATTTACGACGCGCTGGCCGACAGTCGAGGCGCTTGCGGCGGCGCGGGACGACGACGTGATGCAGGCCTGGGCGGGACTCGGCTACTATGCGCGCGCCCGCAACCTGCTGAAATGCGCACGAGAGGTCGCCGCGCGGGGAGGTTTTCCTGAGACGGAAGCTGGGCTGAGGACGCTCCCGGGGATCGGCCCCTATACGGCAGGTGCCATTGCGGCGCTGGCCTTTGGGGAGAGGACGCCCGCGGTCGACGGAAATGCGGAGCGGGTGTTTGCGCGGCTTCTGGCGATCAAGGAAGACTGGGCGGCCGCGAAGAAACGTATCGCCTTGCTCGCGCGCGATCTTGTGCCGGAAGATCGTCCCGGCGCGTTTGCCGAAGCGCTGATGGATCTTGGCGCGACCATTTGCACGCCCCGGAAACCCAACTGCGCAATCTGTCCGGTGGCAGCGTATTGCCGGGCGTTCGATGAAGGGGAGGCCGAGAGTTACCCGATCAAGCCCGAGAAGATTGCGCGGCCTGAGCGGTTTGGCATTGTCTATGTTCTGCGCCGTGGCGGGTACATCTGGGTTGTCCGGCGGCCGCCTTCGGGGCTGCTTGGCGGGATGCTGGCTCTGCCTTCTTCGGAGTGGAGCGAAACCCGGCAGGACGCAGCCGCGCCGGTGGACGCTGAATGGGAAGTGCTGGGCGAAGTGCGTCACGTGTTCACGCATTTCAGCCTCAAGCTTGACGTATGGTTCGCCGAAACGCCGGACACGGATTTGCCAGAAGGCTTCTGGACTTCCGAGGACGAGATTGACGGATTGCCTACCGTTTTTGCAAAGGCGGCGGCGCTTGCCGGCCTCAGCGCGCGGCGAAAACGTTGATCTGGACGAAGGCGGCCATGTTGATGGCAACGGTCATCCAGAACAGTGTACGGAAGGTTTTCTTCTGCGTCTTGTGACGGAACACTTCCTGCGCGACGATGGCGCCTGGCCAGCCTCCGACGAGGCCGATGAGCAACAGGATCGTTTCAGAGACGCGCCACTGTTTCTGGCTCGCTGCGGCCTTGTCGAGCCCGTAGCCCGAGAAGCAGGCGACGCTGGCGACCCCGTAGATGATGAACCAGTTCGACGAAATCGGCTGTACGGTCGAGATGGCAACCACGATGAACAGAAATGCTGCGATGACCAGAAAACGCGGTCCGCGCTGCAGGAATTGCGAGAGAACGGTGGGGCGGGCTTTCGGAACGGCAACGTAAGCTACGCGCTTCGCCTTAGGGCGCCCGTCCTTGCTCATGTCGAGGTCGAATTCGTAGTCGCCGCCGACTTCGATATGGCGGCCTTCCTTGGCAAAGGCGCTGGCATGCACGAACACGTCCTGTCCGCCGCCGTCAGGGGCAATGAACCCAAAACCGCGCTCGTCATTCCAGCTGATCAGGCGTCCACGCGAGCGCGCGGCGGCAGGGGGCGCTATCGCCTTCATGACGTCTCTTCGCGTGCGACCGAGGCGGCGAGAGAAGCCGACAGGAACCGGTCAATGTCGCCATCAAGGACGCCGCTTGTGTCGGAGGTCTCAACGTCGGTACGCAGGTCTTTCACCATCTGATAAGGCTGCAGCACATAGGAACGAATCTGGTGGCCAAATCCGATGGCGCTCTTGTCTGCATACTGCGCGTCTGCAACGGATTTTCGCTTTTGAAGTTCAATCTCGTAGAGCTTCGAGCGTAGCATCTTCCAGGCTTCGTCACGGTTCTGGTGTTGCGAACGGCCGTTCTGGCAGGACACGACCGTGTTGGTCGGAATGTGAGTCAGTCGCACGGCGGAGTCCGTCTTGTTGATGTGCTGACCGCCGGCGCCGGAAGCTCGGTAGGTGTCGGTCCGCACATCGGACGGGTTGATCTCGATCTCGATCTTGTCATCGATTACGGGTGTGACACCTACGGACGAAAACGATGTGTGGCGCCGCGCTGACGAATCATAGGGCGAGATTCGCACGAGGCGGTGGACGCCGGTTTCCGACTTGAGCCAGCCATATGCGTTCTCGCCCTTGATCTGGATCGTCGCGGACTTGATGCCGGCTTCCTCGCCTTCGCGCTCGTCGAGTTCCTCGACCGTGTAGCCGTGCTTCTCCGCCCAGCGCACATACATGCGGCGAAGGATCGAGGCCCAGTCCTGGCTTTCCGTACCGCCTTCGCCGGCATTGATTTGCACGTAGCAGTCGTTGGCGTCGGCTTCGCCTGAGAGCAGCGCGGCGAGTTCAGCCTTCTGCGCCTGGTCGGCTGAGAGGGCGAGCGACGATTGCAAATCGGCCAGCAGGCCCGCGTCGCCCTCTGCGAGTTCCATGAACTCCGGTGCGTCGGCAATTTCCTTTTCCAACGACTGAACAATGGCGATGCCGTCCGCCAGTTTCTGGCGCTCGCGCATCAACTTCTGCGCTTCCGCCGGATCATTCCAGAAGTCAGGGCGCTCCGAGAGGGCGGTCAGTTCGTCGAGGCGCTTTGTGGCTGTATCCCAGTCAAAGACGCCTCCGTAGCAAGGCGGCGGACTGGCGGATCTGTTCAATCAGGGATCGGATTTCGGCGGACACGGGCGCGCCTCCTTCAGGTAAACGTTTGATGGGTCTGGACGCGCTATAGACGTGCCCGAAGGCACGGTCAAAGCAAGGATCGCTGGAGCGGCTGCGTCAGAATATTCCGTCAAGGTTCTCGTCTGCGGTGTCGGCCGGGTCGGTGCCGTCGGGCATCGTGCCCGCCGTCTGGGTGCCATCGCCGCAGGAACCTGAGATTGACAGGCAGTCTTCCTGGCCAGTGAACACGTTCAAGCCGGGTTCGGTGCCGGGACGGAATGCCTCGTCGATCACGCCGGGGCCGCCGCCGGGAGACGGCGCGCCGGTGCGGGCGTCGACTTTCACAAGACGCACGCCGGGCGGAATCCGGAACGGCGTGGCCGGATTTTTCTCGAGCGCGACTTCCATGAACTCCGTGAAGATCGGCACCGCAACCGAGCCACCGGCTTCGCCTTCGCCCAAAGAGCGGTTGTCATCAAAGCCGATGCGCACGCCCACCACAAGGTCCGGCGAGAAGCCGACGAAGATGGCGTCGCGGTAGTCGTCGGTCGTGCCGGTCTTGCCGGCAACGGGCTTGCCGATGCGCAGCGCGCGGCGGCCGGTTCCGCGTTCGACAACGCCTTCCATCATGTGCGTGACCTGATAGGCCACAATCGGATCGAGCACCTGGTCCCGCGTATCGGCGAGCACCGGAGGTTCTTCGCCGTCCCAGTCGGCTGCCTGGCACCCGTCGCAGGCGCGCTGGTCATTGCGGTAAAGTGTACGGCCGTAACGGTCCTGAACCCGGTCAAGAAGGGTAGGAGTCACCATCTTGCCGCCGTTCACAAAAGCCGCATAGCCGCGTACGAGATTGATCAATTCGGTGTCGCCGGAGCCAAGTGACATGGCTGCGTAGGGCGGCAGCTTTTCATAGATGCCGACGCGTTCTGCAAGGTCCGATACCGACTGCATGCCGATATCCTGCGCTACCCTGGCGGTAACCTGGTTCAGCGACTTCTCGAGCGCCACGCGCAGGGTCACCATCCCGTAGGACTGGCCGGCTGTGTAGTTCTTTGGCGCCCAGTATTTCTTGGTCGAGACGTCATACGATACGAACGGCGCATCCAGCATCCGGCTCGCCGGCGTGTAGCCCTTCTCGAGCGCGGCCGCATAGACGAACGGTTTGAAGCTGGAGCCCGGCTGGCGCTTGGCCTGGGTCACGCGGTTGAAGCTCGACTTGAAGAAGGAATATCCGCCCTGCATCGCCAGCACGCGGCCGGTATGCGGGTCGATGGCGATCAATGCGCCGTCGACTTCGGGTACCTGGCGCAGTGTCGCGTTGCCGACCGGAACCATCACCGGCTCGATCGGGGCAGCCGCTTCTTCATTGCCTTCGGCAGACGCGGGTGCCGCTTCGCCCTTTTGTTCCTGGCGTTTGAACTCGGCCAGAATGACGTGGCCGACCTGCAGGCCGGCTTTGCCTTTCTCCGGCTTGAACGTCTGGGCCCATTTGATTTCGTCCGAGGGCATCTTGATCGTGGCGCCGTCGGTAAGCAGCAATTCGGCGGAACTGGAGCCGACCTTGGTCACCAGCGCGGCTTCCCAGGTCCCGTTGCCGCCTGGCAGTTTTACAGCCTTGAGGGCTTCCGCCGCCGCGTCATCCACCGGAAGCGTCGTGATCGGCCCGCGCCAGCCGTGGCGCCGGTCGTAGGCGATGAGGCCGTTCTGAAGCGCGGCCTGCGCCGCGAGCTGAAGGCGTGTGTCAATGGTGGAGCGGATCGAAAGACCGCCCTGTTCGAGCGTGTCTTCGCCATAGGTCTTGATCAGGTCCCGGCGCAGTTCCTGCACGAAATAGGTCGTCGCCACGAATTCCGGGCCGCGCAGCCGGCGAACCGTCGAAAGGGGCCTCGCGAGGGCTTCGTCCATCTGCTCGCGCGTGATGTAGCCGTCCTCGCGCATCCGCTCGAGGACGTAGTTTCGGCGCTGGAGCAGGCGCTCGGGGTTCGAATAGGGGTTCACCCGGCCCGGGAATTTCGGCAGCGAGGCGAGCGTGGCCGCTTCGGCCAGATCGAGTTCGGTCAGGGATTTGTTGAAATAGTTCAGCGAGGCCGAGGCAACACCATAGGACTGGCCGCCGAGATAGATCTCGTTGAGGTAGAGCTCCAGGATCTGGCCCTTGGTAAACTCTTTTTCGATACGCTGGGCGACGATCGCTTCCTTCGCCTTGCGCTCGATATTCTGGTCCTTGGTCAGCAGCATGTTCTTGGCGACCTGCTGCGTGATGGTCGAGCCACCCTGCATGCCGCCGCTGCCGGTGATCTTGTTCTTGGCCGTATTAACCGCGCCGCGCGTGATGCCGGCATAGTCGAGGCCCTCATGCGTGAAGAAGTTCTTGTCCTCGGCAGCCACGAAAGCCTGCACGACATGCTCCGGGATCGATTCGTACGGCACGAACACCCGGTGCTGGTCGGCAAACTCGGCAATCAGCGTTCCGTCGCCGGCATGCACCCGTGAGGTGATCGGCGGTTCGTACTGCTTGAGCTTGGAGATCGACGGTACGTCGCGGCCGAGGGCAGCGAAATAGGCCCAGACCGCAATCAGGGCGATCACGCCCAGCACGAAGAGCGCAATCGCACCCCGGCGGGCCCATTTCAGGGGCCCGGAATACTTCTGCAGGGTCGCGCGGAAAGTCGGAGGAGGAGCGTCAGTCATCAACTGTACCTGTGCGGTGATTCGACTGCCATAAGCCACATTTGCCCATGTTCAGGGGTGTGCGGAGGAGTTCGCACGCGTTTCCGGCGATACTATGGCGCGCCGCGGCCCCGCAAAAGGGGCCGATGTCAGATGTCCTGACGTTCTACCTCAAGGTCTTCGAGCGAAATCTCGGGAAGGGGGCGCTTTTCCGGTTTGGGCGTCGTCAACCCATCCTTGAGCTTGGTGGCAATCTGGTCGCGCTCGGAACGGGGGGGGTAATTGTCGAGTGCCTTCTGCCAGGCAGCGCGGGCATCGTCCTTGCGGTCTAGGTGCCAGTAGATGTCGCCCAGGTGGTGCTCGATTTCCCAGTGGCTCTTGGGTGCCAGCTCGTCCCGGGCGCTTTCGATCAGGCCCTTGGCACGCTCCAGATCGCCCAGCTTGTAGAGCGACCAGCCGAAGGAATCGGCAATGTACGGGTCGGAATCTGCCAGCAGCAGGGCACGGGCAAGAACTTTGTAGCCCTCCTCGTACTTGTCGGTCCGCGTGATCAGGAAATAGCCCAGCGAGTTGAGCGTGTAGGGGTCGTTCGGCCGGGCGAGACGTTCGGACCGCAGGATTACAAGTGCGTCATTGATCAGGCCCGCTTGGCCGAGTGCATCCGCCAGCACCATCCGGCGCTCATGGGTATCGTCCAACGCCCGTGCATCGCGGGCATGGTCCGCGGCCTTCATCACATCGCCGAAGTGGAGATAGACCGAACTTGCGGCGCCGTGCGCTGCGGCCTGTTCGGCGGCGTTCTCGGCAAGGCTCAGGAGCTCTGGGACCAGATCGTAAGCCGCTGTCTTGTCGTCGAGCAGGGCACGCAACTGGAGGGCGCCGTAAAGCGTCGAAAGGCGGTCGGCGTCGTCGCTGATATCGAGGGCGGCGTCGATGGCATCGCGCGCGCCAGGCTCATCACCGTTCATCAAAAGCGCCTGCGCCGCTGAAATCTGCAGCGAAGGCGAAGCTTCCGGCGCCGTCCGGGCCACATGCGCCGCGCCGGCATAGAGGGCTTCGGAGTAGAGCGCGTCGATGACGCCGCTGCGTACGTTCTCATTCTCAGGGTCGATCAACAGGATCACGAGATCAAATGCGGCGCGCTTGTCATCGAACCCATCGATGTTGCCGCCCATCATAACGGTCTGGATGTAGCGCTGCTGCTGCATCGAATAGGAGACGTCTGACAGCGCCAGCGCAAAGCCGGTCTGCACGGTCAGGGGCTTGTTCTCGAGGTTCTTGCCGGTCTCAAGGCTGTCGATAGCCGCGGCGTAGCTGGTGGCCTGTTCCGGCTCTGCGTCCGCGAGCTTCTGGTAGACCAGCTTCGATTCCTCGATCCGCCCCATCCGCTGAAGCAGCAATGCATGGCGAACGATGACCGTGCTGACATGCGCAAAGACGATGCCCTGCGGGTCAAATTCGTGTTCCGGCGCCTCGATGATGGTCGGCGTCAGGGCGTCATAAACGGCGAGGGCTTCTTCGTTCCGGCCGGCTGCTTCCAGCATGGCCGCGAGCGAAAGGTCGGCTGTAATTCCGGGCATGCCGCCGGCGACTTCGCGGTGGCGGTTGATGGCACCTTCCAGATCGCCTTCGAGCGCGGTCAGCCAGGAGTCGATCCAGAGATAGAAGCCCGGTTGCTCGAAATCGTCAGCGGCGTCGCCCGTCAGGCCGAGATAGGCGCGGGCGCCGGCCATGTCGCCGGCTGCCGCCCGGTCGATCGCCAGATAGGCATTGAGGAACCGGTCATCGCCGCGCTCATCCTCGGTCTCCGCCGCGAGCAGGGTCAGGTACCCTGCCGTATCCCCGGCTTTCAGCGCCTCCACCGGTGTTGCGTAGATCACCCGAAGGCCATTCGGTTGGCGGATCGACGTGGCGAGCGCCGCGGACGACAAGGCTGGTCCTGCAGTTTCTGCGGCCAACTCTGAGGGAGCAGCTTTGCTCGACGGCAGACTTGTACAGGCTGAGGTGCCAAGCAGAAAAGCGAGGGCGATCAGGGACGGCTTCAGGGGCATAGGCGCGGGAGCTCCACCTTGCAGGAAGCGTGAGTGAAGCAGGCCCTCGGGGCAAGAGCAAGGCGTAGGCGGCTGTGAATGCGCAGGCGCGGGGCTCACGCCTGCGTTACACTCACATGTTTGGGTAGGCCGGTCCGCCGCCACCTTCGGGCACTGTCCAGTTGATGTTCTGGTTCGGGTCCTTGATGTCGCACGTCTTGCAGTGGATGCAGTTCTGCGAGTTGATCTGGAACTTCAGGTCCGCACCGGAGCCCACCCACTCATACACGCCTGCCGGGCAGTACCGCGCCGAAGGGCCTGCATAGACATCGTGCTCGGACGATTTCTGCAGCGCCATGTTTGCGACGATCAGATGCACAGGCTGATCTTCACCGTGATAGGTATTGGTGAACGATACGTTGGTCAGCTTGTCGAAGCTGATGACGCCATCGGGCTTCGGATACTCGATGGGCTTGAAGTCCTTGGCGGGTTTCAGGGACTCTGCGTCCGTCTTGGTGTGATGGAGTGTCGGGAGGAATCCGAAGCCGAACAGGACCCGCATCCACATGTCCGGTACGCCGATCATGGCGCCCATCAGGGTGCCGAATTTCGACATCAACGGTTTCATGTTGCGCACGGGGGAAAGGTCCTTCCAGACCCACGAGGTGCGCACGGCGTCCGGATAGCTCTCGAGCACGTCGCTCTGTCGGCCGGCCTTGATCGCATCGAAGGCTGCTTCGGCCGCGAGCATGCCGGTCTTCATTGCGTTGTGCGTGCCCTTGATGCGCGGCAGGTTTACGAATCCGGCCGAGCAACCGATCAGCGCGCCGCCCGGGAAGGACAGGTTCGGGATGGACTGGATACCGCCGGAGGTAATGGCGCGTGCGCCATAGGCAACCCGCTTGCCGCCCTTCAGGTAGCGGACGACATCAGGGTGATGCTTGTAGCGCTGGAACTCGCTGTAGGGTGCGAGGTAGGGATTCTTGTAGTTGAGGTGGACAACGTAGCCGACCGAGACGAAGGCCTCGCCATTGTCGCGGAAGTGATAGAGGAATCCGCCGCCATCCCCGTTCTTGCCCATGACCGGCCAGCCGAACGTGTGCTGCACAAGGCCTTCCTGGAAAATCTCCTCCGGCACGGACCAGACTTCCTTCAGGCCGATGCCAAACTTCTGCGGATCGCTGTCAGCACAAAGGTCGTACTTCGCCATCAGCTGCTTGGTCAGCGAGCCGCGTGCGCCTTCGGCGAACAGCACGTACTTGCCGAACAGTTCCATGCCCGGCTGGTAGTCCGGACCCGGCTTGCCTTCCTTGTCGATGCCCATGACGCCGGCAACGATGCCGCGCACCGCGCCCTTGTCATCATAGACGACTTCCGAGGCGGCAAAGCCCGGGAACACTTCGACTCCAACCTTCTCAGCTTCGGCGCCGAGCCAGCGGCAGACGTTCGCCAGTGAGCCGATGAAGCAACCATGATTGCTCATGAGAGGCGGGAAGGGCGCCCAGCCGACTTCGGCCGAGCCGTTCTCGCCGAGCAGCTTGTAGCTGTCGGTCTTCACCTCGGTTGTCAGAGGGCGATCTGCGCGGGTGCGCCAGTCTGGCAGCAGTTCGTCCAGTGCCTTGGGGTCAAGCACGAGGCCCGACAGGATGTGCGCGCCGATCTCGCCGCCTTTTTCGATGACCACGACCGACAGCTCGTGGCCCGCTTCGGTGGCCAGTTGCTTGAACCGGATGGCGGCGGACAGGCCCGCGGGGCCGCCGCCGACGATCACCAGGTCAAACTCCATCGACTCGCGTTCGGGGGCATCGGCCATCGGTCAGCTCCTTGTTTGCGCTTTGCGCCTTATCTCTATCCGGGTAAGCACTTACAGCCTGTTTCCTCAAGGTCCAGCCCGTCCGCAATGCCAACCCCTGCGTCAAGAGAGCCAATTTCTGCGCTCACCGAATGGTGGGCCGACATGGGCGTGAGCGTGGATACCGCACTTGTGGACGCGCTGCTCAAGTCCGCGCCCCGTCCGGAGAAGGCGGAACGGGCAGCTGAACCGGCCGCTCCCGTACAGGTCCGGCGCGGCTCCAAAACCGTTTCGGACTGGGCGAACGAGGCCCGGGCCGCTGCGAAATCTGCGAAGACGCTCGACGCCCTCGCTGACGCCATCCGGGCGTTTGACGGCAGTCCGTTGAAGGCCGCCTGCGAACAGGCGGTCGTCTTTGACGGTGTTCCAGGTTCCAGCCTGATGGTGATCGGGGAGGGCCCAGGCGCCGAAGAGGACCGGCGCGGATTGCCTTTCGTCGGCAAGGCCGGCCAGCTGCTCGACAAGATGCTCGCCGCCATCGGCCGCTCGCGCACCGAGAATACCTTCATCACCAACGTCAATTACTGGCGTCCCCAGGGCAACCGGAATCCGGAAGCGGACGAACTCGCTGTCTGCCGCCCCTTCGTCGACCGGATGATCGAACTGGTGCAGCCGAAACTGATCATCGCGGCGGGCGGCGTGCCTGCCGTGTCGCTGCTCGCCAGCAAGGACGGCATAATGAAGCTGCGCGGCAACGAATACGCGTATTCGACACCGGACGGCTTCAAGGCGCCGATGATCCCGATCCTGCATCCCGCCTATCTGCTCCGCCGTCCGCAGGACAAGAGCCGGGCATGGCGAGATCTGATGCTGATCGAGAAACGGCTGACTGAACTGTCGTAGTCAGTCCTCCAGCGCATTTTCGGCTTTTTCGTCCACCAGCCCGCGCTCTTCTTTCTTTTGGCGAGTGAAGTCCCCGCCAAGGTCGCCGCGCTCGTCCGCGCCGATGACCTCCCGGGCGATCGGGAAGACGTCGTCTTCCTCTTCCTTGACATGATGCTCGTAGCGCTCCTTCAGCGTGCTGAACCGGGCCATCCAGCCGGGTGCGCCGAAGTCCATATCGTTCAGACCCTGGATCAGGTCGTCGAGTTCCTTGTGCTCCGCGACGGAGTGGCGCCCTTCGGACTGGCTATCGGATTCGGCAATCAGCTTGCTGTAGAAGGCGAGTTCTTCGGCAGCGGCGTGCGCGCCGGCGTCATAGTAGAACGTTTTCCACAGCTTGCGGCGCTCTCCGGAATCGCCTTGGGTCGCGGCCAGCTTCTTCAGCAAGTCCCGGTGTTTGTCATGGTCGGATTTCAGCGCGTCATAAATCGTCGGCATGGCAGTCGCTCCTGTGATTATCTCGGGATGCAACGTCTGAGCATGCCTTCCGTTCCCCGTATCCGCGCCGCCTGAGCATCGCCCCAGATGCCCGCGCCGCTCTCTGTCATCTTGCCCACACTGAACGCGGCGGCCGACTTGCCCTTGGCGCTTGAGAGCTTGCTGCCGGGTCTCGAAGCCGGTCTCATCCGCGAGGTGATCATCGCCGACGGTGGGTCGACCGATGCCACACGCGCGATCGCCGGATCGACGGGTGCCACAGTCATTGATAGCGCTCCCGGCCGGGGCCAGCAGCTGCGCGCTGGTGCCGAGGCTGCGCGCGGTGAGTGGCTGCTGTTCCTGCATGCCGACACCGCGCTGTCGCGCGACTGGCCCGAACGCGTGGGCGCCCACATCGACACCCGGCCTGGCATGGCGGCAGCGTTCCGGCTGAAGTATCGCTCCGACGCGTCTGAAGCCCGCTGGCTCGAGGCGCGCGCCAACCGCCGCGCCCGCTGGCTCGGCCTGCCGTACGGCGATCAAGGCTTGTTGATCTCGCGCGCGCTCTACACCGAAGTCGGCGGCTATCAGGATGTGCCGTTGATGGAAGACGTGATGATCGTGCGCGCGATCTCGAAGAAGCGTCTGGTCATCCTCGATGCCGAGGCGCGCACGTCTGCGGCAAAATACGAACGCGATGGCTGGCGCAAGCGGGCATGGTCAAATGCCTGGCTATTGTCTCGCTTCCTGATGGGCGCGAGACCTGAAACGCTGTCGAAACTTTATCGTTAATTCTCTTCTGACCACCAGGCAGGGTCGGCGAATTTCTCCGCATAGTCCGTGATCAGAAATTCCCGCAACCCGGCAAGGTCCGTCACCGTGCACGAATAGGCATCGGTCCGCACCATGCCGAACTGGTCGTCGCGCGCCTTGTCGAGGTCGCTGCAGGACGGCATCGCAATCTCGTAGCGCGGCGCGCCATCAACCGACGCACTGGTCGGCCGGGCGACGATGTAGCTCCAGGCGGTGTCGTCTCCGTCACCTAGTTCTGCCTCGCCGAGATAGACCGGTACGCCGGCTGCTTCGGTCAGCGCTTCGAAACGAAGGTGGAGATCTTCTTCGCCTTCTTCTTCGGAGGGGATGACGTAGCCATCACCCGAAGGGTAACCAATCTTGCAGGGTGGCTCGTCGGGTGTGCAGAATGCAACGGGGCCCCGCGCCAGCATCACGCCGGTTTTGATGCGCGGTTCGGCGGACATGAAGCAGCCGCTCAGCACTGACAGGGCCAGAAGCGGGATCACGTAGACGTGCGGCTTCATAACAGCTTGAATTCCTTGCGTTTCTCTAAGGCGTCAGACAGTCTCGTCCTTCTTTCCGGCAAATCAAGGGCCTTGCGTACATGCGACCTGCGACCCTCCTCGTTTTCGCAAAGCCGCCGCGCATTGGCCTGTCGAAGACACGCCTCGCGAAAGGCATGGGACCGACTGCAGCGCGCCGGATCGCGAGCTTTACGCTCTCCCGAACACTGAGGGCCGCAGACGCCAGCGGATGCCGGGTGATCGTTTATGTGTCGCCGGACAGCCAGGCTTGCAACGCGCGGGGCTCCTTCAAGGGCTTCGAGCTAAAACCGCAGGGACCCGGCGACCTGACCCGTCGCCTAGGCCGGGGCCTCAGGGAAGCGCCGCCTGGCCCGGTCATGTTCATCGGCGCCGATACGCCGGACTTAAGTCCCGCACGCCTGAAGCAGGCGGTCTCGGCTTTGAGACGCAACGACGTCGTCTTCGGTCCCGCGCGCGATGGCGGGTTCTGGCTGTTCGGGCTGCACAAGGGACCGCAGACCAAGGCGCCGTTCGAAGGCGTCCGCTGGTCCGGCCCGCACGCGATGGAGGACGTCTGGAGCCGCCTGCCACCGCGCAGCCGTATCGGGCTGCTGGACCAGCTGATCGACATCGACGAGATCGCCGATTGGAAACAGTGGACCCGGCGGAAGCGCTGAATTCCCCAAAAGGCTCGCATGAAGTTCTTGCTTTGTTCTTTTTCCTGTGGCTTCTCTCAAGCCATGAGAACCGGACAGAAACTGAAGCGGACAGGACGTGTCACGCTGATTGAAGCGGCTGAGGCCGCCGAGCGGTTCGAACATCGCGGGCGAGGCGCCATCTCGAACCAGACGGGGCGTTTCGAGCGTCAGATCCACAACCTGTTCGATGATGGCTGGGGCACCATCGAAGATGACGCGGCGCCGCTGGAGACCATCCTGATGGACGACACGGCCAAGACGATCATCACGTTCAACAATTCGCCCGACATCAGCTTTGACCGGACGGTCAATCCCTACCGGGGCTGCGAGCATGGCTGCATCTATTGTTTCGCCCGGCCGACCCATGCCTGGGCGGGACTGTCTGCGGGTCTCGATTTCGAGAGCCGGCTGTTCCGCAAGGCAAATGCGCCTGAACTGCTGATAAAGGAATTGTCGCGGCCCTCCTATGTTCCAAAGCCGATCGCCCTCGGCATGAATACCGATGCCTACCAGCCGGTGGAACGTGAGCAGCGCCTGACGCGGCGGCTTCTCGAAATCCTCTCCGCCCACAACCATCCCGTCACCCTGCTGACCAAGTCGGCGCTCATCCAGCGCGACATCGATATCCTGGCGCCGATGGCCGAGAAGGGGATTGCCCGCGTTGGCGTGTCGATCACGACGCTGGACCGCAAACTCGCCCGCAAGATGGAGCCGCGCGCTGCGACGCCGGAGCGGCGGCTGGAGACGGTGCGGGCGCTGTCGCAGGCCGGCATCCCGGTGCTTGTGATGACGGCGCCGATCATCCCGGGACTGAACGATCACGAGATCGAGGCGCTGCTGGACGCTTCCGCCGCGCATGGCGCAGCGGGCGCGGGATATGTCGTCCTGAGGTTGCCTTATGAAATAAAGGATCTCTTCCACGAGTGGCTGGCCCAGCACGTGCCGGACCGGGCGGCGCGGGTGATAAACCTCACGCGCGAGATGCGCGGCGGCAAGGATTATGACGCTGAATGGTTCCAGCGCGGACGAGGCCGCGGACCGATGGCGAACCTGATTTCACAGCGGTTCCAGAAGGCCGCGTTGCGCAACGGGCTCAGCAGCCAGAGGCCGGCATTGCGCACCGATCTCTTCCGTCCGCGCGAGTCCATTGGCGGCCAGTTCCTGCTTGAACTGTAGATGCGGCAGCAGGCGCGCCGCGCTTGCGGTAACCTTTCGTTCGCTTTTCCGTAACGCCGTAGTAACCGGCACAACTCAGAGATTCCAGGGCACGTAGATTTCAGCGGGGCCCCCGGAATGACCATCCAGAAGAACACGATCGCGCAAGGTGACTGTATCGAGCTCCTGTCGCGGATTCCCGACAAGTCGGTCGATCTCGTGTTTGCGGACCCGCCATACAACCTCCAGCTCGGCGGCGGGCTGACCCGCCCGGACCAGTCGGTCGTCGACGGTGTTGACGACGAGTGGGACAAGTTCGCCAGCTTTGACGATTATGATCTGTTTACGCATCAATGGCTCGCCGAGTGCCAGCGCGTCCTGAAGGATGACGGCGCCATCTGGGTCATCGGCTCCTACCACAACATCTTCCGTGTCGGGACGGTGCTTCAGGACCAGGGCTTCTGGATCCAGAACGACGTCATCTGGCTGAAGACCAATCCGATGCCGAACTTCAAGGGCACCCGTTTCCAGAACGCCCACGAAACGCTGATCTGGGCCGGCAAGACGCGCGATGCACGCGTCACGTTCAACTATGACGCCCTCAAGACCTTCAACGAAGACAAGCAGATGCGCTCCGACTGGATCATCCCGCTGTGCACGGGCGGCGAACGCCTGAAGGATGAGGCGGGCCGCAAGGCACACCCCACCCAGAAGCCGGAATCGCTGCTCCACCGCGTGCTGCTTGCCTCGACCAATCCGGGCGACCTGGTGCTCGATCCCTTCTCGGGCACCGGCACGACTGCCGCCGCCGCCAAGCGTCTCGGCCGGAACTATATCGGCCTTGAGCGCGAAGAAGCCTATGTGCGTCTGTCGCGCGCGCGGCTGAAATCCATCGAGCCGATGGACATGGAGACCCTCGAAACCGAGCGCAGCAAGAAGTCGCTCGCCCGCGTGCCGTTCGGCGCCCTCATCGACACGGGATGGCTGAAACCCGGCGACCGCCTGTTCAGCCCGCAGCGCCGCCACCAGGCCCGCATCCGTGTGGATGGCTCGCTGACCACCGGCGCGATGTCCGGCTCAATCCACCGTCTCGGCGCGCATGTTCAGCAAGCGCCCGCCTGCAATGGCTGGACCTACTGGCACTACGAAACCGACAAGCGCGACCTTGCGCCGATCGATCTCCTGCGTCGCCGCTACCGCGATGAAATGGGTCTCAACTAGGCGCTACGAATAGGCGGTCAGCACTTCGTCGATCGCCTTTTCAAGGTCTTTCAGCGTCGCCACATGACTCATCTGTGCACAGAAGGGTTCATAGCGCGGAATGACGCTATCGCCTGTGCCCCAGAGCGCGCGCCCTTCCGGGTTCAGCCAGATGACCCGCTTCGCGCGGCCCGCGAAGTCGCGGAACAGGTCGAGGCGCGGGTCGCCATAGTTTGAACGGCCATCGCCCAGAATGATAATGGTCGTGCGCCGGTCGATCTTGTTCTCGTGCTCCATCTTGAAATCCGAGAAGGCCTGGCCATAGCTGGTCGAGCCGAGGCCGATCTCGCGCAGGATCTTCTTGATCGCCGCGTCGAACTCCATCGTCTCCAGAATGTCGTCCACAGACTTCAGCCGGTAGGAAAACGCGAAGGCGTGGAGGTCAGGTATCGCTTCCTTCATCGAGAACAGAAGCAGCAACAGGAAGCGCACATACAGCGCGACCGATCCGGACACGTCGCAGATCACGATGATCTTTGGCCGGTCCTTCTTCTTCTGCCGCCAGATCACGTTGAACGGGATGCCGTCGACGCCGGCATTGGCGCGCATCGTGCGGCGTACGTCGAGCAGGCCGCGCTGCGTGCGCTTGCGCCGGCGCGAGTGTTTTACGGCGAGCCGCTTGGCGACTTTTGCCACCAGCTGTTTCATCCGCGCCATGTCGTTCGCCTCGATCGCGGACAGGCGCTTCGTGGCGGCGACTTCATCGCGGAACTTTTCGGTCTCGGCCGCGCCGAAGATCTGGAAGGCGCGCTCGGCCCGCTCCCGCGCCGTCATTGTCAGGGTACGGCGGACGTCGATCAGGCGCTGCGCTTCGGCGTCGGCATCCGGCGTGCGACCCTGCAGCGCTTCGAGCAAACGCGCCTGCAGCTGTTCGCCCCCCATCGCGCGCACCATCGATTGTGCGAAATAGGCGACCTGCGTTGAGAATCGGATGTCGTTGAGCCCGGCTTGTTCTGCGGCCCGCTCAATCGCCGTCGCAAGGGCCTGTTCGTTGCCTTGCTGCGTCAGCTGGGACAGGCGTTCGGCGGCGTCCTTCGGATCTTCGGTGGGCTCGCCGTCATTCTCGGTGCCGGCGCTTTGCACGGCGGATCCCGCTGGCGCGGAAGAGAAATAAAGCTCGAACAGACGGTCATGGATCTGCTTTTCGGATTCCGATTTCGCCAGCACGCAGGCCAGCGAATCCTTCATCAGCGCCCGGTCGTCATAGCCGATCATCGCCACTGTGCGCGCGGCGTCCAGCGCTTCGCCGGTGGAAACCCGTACATCGGCGGATCTCAGCGCACGGATGAAGTTGGAAATCTGCTTTTCCATGGCGGGCAGCGCCCTCAGCCCATATCCGGATAGCCCGATGCCAGACGCCCGCGCGCATCCGGCCCGGTCGCCTCGCGCACCATCTTGCCGATGGCGGGCGAAACGGCGGCAATGTCGCTCTCATGCTTCAGCAGCACGTTCAGCGTGTCGCGAACAAAGGCCTCGTCCAGCGTGCTCGCATGCAGCAGCAGCAGTGTGCGCGCCCAGTCCACGGTCTCGGCGATGGAGGGGCGTTTCTTGATGTCGGTCTCGCGAACCGATTGCACGAACCGCACCAGTTGGTTCAGCAGCGTGTCGGAAATCCCGTCCACCCGTGCACGGACGATCCGCTGCTCGCGCTCATGATCGGGGAAGCCGATGTGCAGGTGCAGGCAGCGCCGCTTGAGTGCATCGCCAAGCTCACGCACGTTGTTGGAGGTCAGAATCACGAGGGGCGGCACGTTCGCCTTGATCGTGCCGATCTCGGGCACCGTCACTTGGTAGTCCGACAGCACTTCCAGCAGGAATGCCTCGAACGCCTCGTCCGACTTGTCGATCTCGTCGATCAGCAACACAGAGCCCCTGTCCTGTTGCATGGCATGGAGCAGGGGGCGCGCTTCCAGGAATTGCGGTGAGAAGAACAGGTCCTCGAAGCCGGACAGCTTGCTCAGCGAATCTTTCAGCGTTTCGGCGCCGCCGAGCAGCTCGTTGAGCTTCTCTTTCAGTATCTGCGTATAGAGGAGTTGCTTGCCATACTTCCACTCGTACAGCGCCTTGCCCTCATCGAGGCCTTCATAGCACTGCAGGCGGATCAGCGGCAGGTTCAGCCATTTCGACAACGAGGCCGCGAGGTCGGTCTTGCCGACGCCGGCCGGGCCTTCGATCAGGATCGGCTTGCGCAGCCCGTGGGCGAGGAAAACCGCCGTGGAAATCTGCGAGATCGAAATATAGCCGACCGTGTCCAGCCCTGCGGTGATTGCCTCGATCGAGGTCATCGGCTCGTAGCCGGTTTTCTTGTCTTTAGCCATGAAACGAGGGGTAGGGCGCACCCGGCTGAGAGGCAAGGCGTGACGCGGCGATAGGGCAGCGCTAGGAGGCATGCACCATGCCCATCGCCCGGATTCTCTTCACGATGCCGTTGCCGGAACCGTTTGACTACACGGTGCCGGAGGGCATGGATCTGGTGCCGGGGGCCTACGTTGCGGCGCCGGTCGGCCCCTATGACCGGCTGGGCATGGTCGTCGAAGTGCTGCCCGACCAGCCGGGCACGAACCGCAAGCTGAAGGCGGTTACCGCCGTCTACGACGTGCCGCCAATGGCCGCGCCGATGCGGGAGTTCCTGACCTGGGCCTCGCGCTACACGGTCAGCCATCCGGGCACGATCCTGTCGATGGCGCTGCGTGCGCGGGAAGCCCTCGTGCCGTCGCCGGTCGAGCTTCGCTACCAGCTGGCAGGTCCGCCGGAAGGTCGCCTCACGCCTGCACGGGCGAAGGTGCTGGAGCAGGCCGCCGCACTCGGCAGTGTCTCGTCCAGTGAGCTTGCGGCCGCGGCAGGCGTCTCGTCGAGTGTCGTCAAAGGCCTGGTGGGCATGGGCGCTCTGGAGGAGATAGAAGAACAGGTCGACCTGCCGTTCCTCACGCCCAATCCCGATCTGCCCGGCGCCGTACTGACGGGCGAACAAGCCTCCGCTGCCGAAGAACTGCGCGAAGGCCTGCGCAAGGGCGGCTTCTCGGCGTACCTGCTCGACGGCGTTACCGGCTCAGGCAAGACGGAAGTGTACTTCGAGGCCATCGCCGAAGTGCTGCGCTCGGACCCCGAGGCGCAAATCCTTGTTCTGCTTCCGGAAATCGCCCTCACACAGGCCATTCTCACCCGGTTCGAGCAGCGCTTCGGCGCCGCGCCGGCGCCCTGGCATTCCGGGCTGAATCCGAAGGAGCGTCGCCGCACCATGCGCGAAGTGTTGCATGGCCGCGCCCGGATCGTCATCGGCGCGCGTTCGGCGCTGTTCCTGCCATTTCGCAGACTGAAGCTCATCATTGTCGATGAGGAACATGACGGCAGCTACAAGCAGGAAGACGGCGTGACCTATCACGCCCGCGACCTTGCGGTGATGCGCGCCAAGCTGGAGGAGGGCGCCGTGGTGCTCGCCTCGGCGACGCCCGCACTGGAGACGGTCGTCAACGCGGAAGCCGGGCGGTACATCCGCCTCCGCCTCGCCGCGCGGCCGGGTACGGCGCGCCTGCCGGAGATCGAATTGATCGACCTCAGGAAGGCGCCGCCGGAAAAGGGAAAATGGCTGTCGCCGTTGCTCGCGCTCAGCCTGGCGGAGACGCTGGCGGCGGGGGAGCAGTCGCTGCTCTTCCTCAACCGGCGGGGTTATGCGCCGCTGGTGATCTGCAAGGCGTGCGGGGAGAAGCTCAAGTCCCCCGGGACCGAGAACTGGCTGACCGAGCACCGCTATTCGGGCCGCCTCGTCTGCCACCTCACCGGATATTCCATCCCGAAACCTGCGACCTGCCCGAAATGCGGCGCCGCTGATTCGCTGATGGGGGTCGGCCCGGGGGTCGAGCGGGTGGCGGAAGAGGTCCGGGTCCTGCTGCCAAACGCCCGGATCGAGATTTTCTCGTCTGACACCGCCCAGGGCGGCGAGGCGACGCGGGGGATTGTGGATCGTATGGCGGCCAGCGAGATTGATGTGCTGATCGGCACCCAGATCGTCGCCAAAGGGCACAATTTTCCAAATCTCACGCTGGTGGGGGTGGTTGATGCCGATAGCGGCCTCAAGGGCGGGGACCTCAGGGCAGGAGAGCGCACATACCAGCTCCTGAGCCAAGTCGCCGGCCGCGCCGGGCGGGCCGAGCGGCCGGGGAAGGCATACGTTCAGACCTACACGCCGGACAACCCGGCCATGCTGGCGCTGGCGGCGAATGACCGCGATGGTTACCTCGCGATCGAACGGGAAGTCCGGTCGGAACTGGGCCTGCCGCCGTTCGGACGGCTTGCCGCGATCGTGCTGTCCGCCCCGTCGGCAGAGCTTGTAGACAAGGCCGCGCTGGAGATTGCCGCAGCGGCCCCGAATTCAGAAGGCATCGAACTGTTTGGACCTGCACCCGCCCCGATAACGGTCCTGCGGGGGCGTCACCGGAGGCGATTCCTTGTAAAGAGCCCGCGTTCGGTCGATCTTTCGGCATATATGACGGCTTGGGTGGGTCGTTTGAAGCTGCCATCGCAGGTGCGTCTGGCAGTCGATATCGACCCGTACTCCTTCCTGTAAACACTTGGGATTTTGGCGAAGTGCACAGCTTTGCCATTTCGCCGCAGCATCCGGCAGGGCGGCCATGTTGTCAGCACAGTTTTCTGGTGTTAAGCGCCGCGCAGTTCAGCACGCACGCCCGGGTTGTGGCCGCCTGCAATTGACATTTTTCGGGGCATTTCCGCCCTCCAACCGTGACGGATATCGACTTTGCCGGCATCGAGCGTGACGCAGACGAATGAAGCAGCGCAGCGCTACGCCAGCGCGCTGTTCGAACTGGCGCAGGACAAAGGCGCTCTGGCAGCCGTCTACAAGGACTTCCGCGCGTTCGCAGAAAGCGTGCGCACATCGAAAGACTTGACGACGCTGCTCAACTCGCCCGCCTTTGGGCGGGACGTCAAAGTGAAGGCGCTCGGCGAAGTGGCCAAGAAAGCCGGTTACTCGCCGATTTTCGGCAAGTTTCTCGGTGTGATGGCCACCAATGGCCGCGCGAAAGACATCCTTGGCGCCGAAGTCGCGTTCGATCAGATGTACGCCAACCAGCGTGGCATCAAGCGGGCTGTCGTCCGCACCGCCAAGGAAATGAGCGGCGCTGAACGGGCACGTATCGAATCACTGCTGGCCAAGCTGGTCGGGGGTGAAGTGGAACTTTCCAGCGAGGTTGACCCCTCGCTGATCGGCGGCATCCAGCTGCGCATCGGCTCCAAGCTTGTTGACGCCAGCGTTGCCGCCAAACTTAATCGCATGAACACCGCAATGAAGGGAGCATAAGAAGCTCGATGGATATTTCACCCGCAGAAATTTCGGGCATCCTGAAGTCGCAGATCGATAACTTCGGTGTTGATGCTGAAGTGTCGGATGTCGGCCAGGTTCTCTCGGTCGGCGACGGTATCGCCCGCGTTTATGGCCTCGACAGCGTTCAGGCCGGCGAGCTCGTCGAATTCGAAGGCGGCCTCAAGGGCATGGCCCTGAACCTCGAGACCGACAACGTCGGCGTCGTGATCTTCGGCGATGACCGCGGCATCAAGGAAGGCGCGACCGTGAAGCGCGCCGGCGAGATCGTGGCTGCTCCGGTCGGCAAGGGCCTCCTAGGCCGCGTCGTCAACGCGCTTGGTGAGCCGATCGACGGCAAGGGTGCGCTGAAAGACATCGCCAGCCGTCAGCGTTCGGACGTGAAAGCGCCCGGCATCATCCCGCGCAAATCCGTTCACGAGCCGATGATGACCGGCATCAAGGCCATCGACGGCATGATCCCGGTTGGCCGCGGCCAGCGCGAGCTGATCATCGGCGACCGCCAGACCGGCAAGACCGCTATCTGCATCGACACGATCCTGAACCAGAAAGCGACCAACGACGCAGCGAAGTCCGACAAGGACAAGCTGTTCTGCGTCTACGTCGCCATCGGCCAGAAGCGCTCGACCGTGGCCCAGGTGGTCAAGGTGCTCGAAGAGCGCGGCGCGCTGGACTACACGATCATCGTGGCCGCCACCGCATCCGAGCCGGCACCGCTGCAATACCTCGCTCCGTTCACCGGTTGCACCATGGGCGAATGGTTCCGCGACAACGGCATGCACGCCCTCATCATCTATGATGACCTATCCAAACAGGCCGTTGCTTATCGCCAGATGTCGCTTCTGCTGCGCCGTCCGCCGGGCCGCGAAGCCTATCCGGGCGACGTGTTCTACCTCCACTCGCGCCTCCTCGAGCGCGCAGCCAAGCTGAACTCGGACAATGGTTCGGGCTCGCTGACCGCGCTGCCGATCATCGAAACGCAGGCCAACGACGTGTCGGCCTACATCCCGACCAACGTGATTTCGATCACCGATGGCCAGATCTTCCTTGAAACCGACCTCTTCAACTCGGGTATCCGCCCGGCCGTGAACGTTGGTCTCTCGGTGTCGCGCGTGGGCTCTGCCGCCCAGACGAAAGCGATGAAGAAAGTCGCCGGCTCGATGAAGGGTGAACTCGCCCAGTACCGCGAGATGGCCGCCTTCGCGAAGTTCGGCTCGGACCTGGACGCCGCCACGCAGCGCCTGCTCAACCGCGGCGCCCGCCTGACGGAACTTCTCAAGCAGCCGCAATACTCACCGCTGCTGATGGAAGAGCAGGTCTTCATCATTTACGCCGGTACGCGCGGCTACCTCGACAAGGTCGAGCTGAAAAGCGTTACCCGCTACGAGAAAGAACTCCTCGCCCACCTGCGTGGTTCGAAGAAAGACCTTCTCGCCAAGCTGCGTGACAAGAAAGAACTGACCGAAGAGATCGAAGGCGAAATCAAGTCGACCCTCGAAGCCTTTACCTCGAAGTTCGTCTGAGCCCATCCCGTTCGCGCCGCCTAAGGAATAAAGGCCCCTCATGCCCAGCCTGAAGGATCTCAAGAACCGGATCGTCAGCGTGAAATCCACGCAGAAGATCACCAAGGCGATGCAGCTCGTTGCGGCGGCAAAGTTGAAGCGTGCGCAGGATGCGGCCACGGCGGCCCGTCCGTATGCGGAGCGTATGGCAGCGGTTCTGGCCAACCTCGCGGCTTCGGCCGGCGGCGGCGGCCCGAAGCTTCTCGCCGGCACCGGCAAGAGCGACGTCCACCTGGTCGTCGTGATGACGGCCGAGCGAGGCCTTGCCGGGGGATTCAACTCGTATGTCGTGAAACTGGCCCGCCAGAAGATCACGGCGCTTCAGGCTGAAGGCAAGACCGTGAAGGTCCTGACCATCGGCAAGAAGGGCAGGGAACAGCTCGCCCGTGATCTCGGCAGCCTGCTGATCGGCCATGTCAACCTTTCGGACATCAAGGGCAACGACTTCGCCGAGTCCGCCATATCGGTCGGCCTGATGCTCACCAAGAGCTACGAGGCGGGCGACTTCGATGTGGCAACGCTTGTCTACTCGCAGTTCAAGAACGTCCTTACCCAGGTGCCCACCGCGCAGCAGCTGATCCCCGCGAAAGCGCCAGAAGGCGCGCCGAAAATCGACCTCGGCGGCGCCATGTACACCTATGAGCCGGATGAGGCTGCGCTACTTGAAGCGTTGCTGCCGCGCTATATCAATACCCAGATACTGTCCGCGTTGCTGGAAAGCTCGGCCGGCGAGCAAGCCAGCCGCATGACCGCCATGGACAACGCTACCCGCAATGCCAAGGACCTGATCAAGGCCCTGAACCTCAAATACAACCGGGCTCGCCAGGCACAGATTACCAAGGAGCTGATCGAGATCATCTCCGGTGCCGAAGCCCTCTAGACCTTAAACCACAAGACTTCATCTCCCGAGGAGATTTCAAGATGAGCATCCCCGCCAACGCAAAAGGCCGCATTTCGCAGGTCATCGGCGCCGTCGTCGACGTCGAGTTCGACGGCGTCCTGCCCGCCATTCTCAACGCGCTTGAGACCGACAACAACGGCGCCCGCCTTGTTCTCGAAGTCGCTCAGCACCTCGGCGAGAACACGGTCCGCACGATCGCGATGGACTCGACCGAAGGCCTCGTGCGTGGTCAGGCGGTTGCCGACCTTGGCCAGCCGATCATGGTTCCGGTGGGCCCTGCCACGCTCGGCCGCATCATGAACGTCATCGGCGAGCCGATCGATGAGCGCGGCCCGGTGAGCCGCGAACTGATGCGCCCGATCCACGCGCCCGCTCCGGACTTCGTCGACCAGGCTACGGAATCGGAAGTGCTCGTGACCGGCATCAAGGTCATTGACCTGATCTGCCCCTACGCCAAAGGCGGCAAGATCGGCCTGTTCGGCGGCGCCGGCGTGGGCAAGACCGTTCTGATCATGGAACTCGTGAACAACATCGCGAAACTCTTCGGCGGCTACTCGGTGTTTGCCGGCGTCGGCGAGCGCACGCGCGAGGGTAACGACCTTTACCACGAGATGATCGAATCGAAGGTTATCAACCTCGAAGGCGAAAGCCGCATGTCGCTTGTGTACGGACAGATGAACGAGCCGCCGGGCGCCCGCGCCCGCGTCGCTCTGACTGGTCTCGCACAGGCCGAATACTTCCGCGATGTCGAAGGCAAGGACGTATTGTTCTTCGTCGACAACATCTTCCGCTTCACCCAGGCCGGCTCCGAAGTGTCCGCACTTCTCGGCCGTATCCCTTCGGCAGTGGGTTACCAGCCGACGCTCGCGACCGACATGGGCGCGCTGCAAGAGCGCATCACCTCGACCAACAAGGGCTCGATCACTTCGGTGCAGGCCGTGTACGTTCCGGCAGACGACCTGACCGACCCTGCGCCTGCCACCTCGTTTGCTCACCTTGACGCCACGACGGTTCTAAATCGCGCGATCTCGGAAAAAGGCATCTACCCGGCCGTGGATCCGCTGGACTCGACCAGCCGTATTCTTGACCCGCTGGTCGTCGGCGAAGAACACTACAACGTTGCGCGCAGCGTGCAGTCGATCCTGCAGAAGTACAAGGAACTTCAGGACATCATCGCCATCCTCGGCATGGACGAGCTGTCGGAAGAGGACAAACTGACCGTGGCGCGCGCCCGAAAAGTGGAACGCTTCCTGTCGCAGCCGTTCGACGTGGCGCAGGTGTTCACCGGTTCGCCGGGCGTACAGGTGAAACTCGAAGACACGATCAAGGGCTTTAAGGGCCTGATCAGCGGCGAGTTCGACCACCTGCCGGAGCCGGCCTTCTACATGGTCGGCAACATCGACGAGGCGAAAGCCAAGGCTGCCAAGATGATGGCGGACGCGTCCTAAGCGCACTGCCTGAGGGAAACTGAACGATGGCCGACAAGCTGCACTTCTCGCTCGTCTCGCCCTCCCGGGAGTTGTTCTCGGGTGAGGTCGATCACGTGATCGCTCCGGGTACGGAAGGCGAGTTCGGGGTGCTGGCGCACCACGCGCCGTTCATGACGACACTGAAGAACGGTATTGTTCGCGTGCTCGAAGGCGACGCCGTGAAAATGCGCATCTATGTGCGCGGCGGTTTTGCCGATGTGACGCCCGCCGGCCTGACAATCCTCGCTGAAGAAGCGCGCAACCTGACAGATGCGAAAGCGGAAGACGTTGACGCGGAAATCGAAGCGGCGCGTCTCAAGCTACTCGCACTCGACTCCGGCGACACCAAGCAGTTCGCACTGCAGGAACAGATCGCCTATCTCGAAGGCATCCGGGCTGCACTCGCGAACTGAACGGTCTCAGGCCGCCTAAGCTGGTGGTCTGAAATTTTCCAAATATCGTTTCGCGAGCCCGGTCTCAGGCGAATACGGCGATCGTTTGCCGGCCGATCATGACGGGTTCGCCCGCTGTGTTCCACATCGACATCGCCTGGCTTGAATAGCCATTGCGCGCCGTCTGTGCCGTGTGGCGGGCGAGAAACCAGCGCGCGTCGGTCTCGATGGTTTCGGTGAGGAACTCCGCCATCCAGGTCATCGAGCTGATGCGGCCGGGCGCGGTGAACATCGACATGGCGGCCGGCGGCGGCGCATCGGCGAGCGCGAGCAGGGCGACCGCGTCATTCAGCGTTGCCGGATCCTTGTGGCGCATCCAGATCGAAATGTCCGCTTCGGCGGCGCCGCTCATCGGCGGGTTGCCGCCGGCGAGGAGGATATCGAAGTTCTGCGCGAAGGTCGGGCCTTGCCCTTCCTTGCGGAAGTAATTCGGCGCCGTCGCCGGCGGCGGAACCTCCGGGGGCGGAAGATGCGCGAAGTCGAGCGCAGACGTGCGCGCCGCGCCGAAGGTGATGATCGCCTCGGCCAGTACGCCGTCCTCGCCCGTCATGCGGACAGACGTGAAGACCGTATTTTTGCCTTGGCGCAGAACTTCCGGCTTGCAGACGGCCGTGCCGTTCACCGGTCCCACGAACGCAACCTGCACGGCGCGAACGGGCAGCCCGCCGCTGAGCGGAATGGCGGCCTCGAGGCAGAGCGCGGCGGTGAGCCCGCCATAGGCGGTGCGGCCTTGCATCCAGTTTTCCGGGATCGCTGTGGCGCGGGCCGGAGCGTCCGCGGGCGAGACCGAGGCGAGCAATTGGGTGAAGTTCATGGCGCAGCTCCTGGGAGGGATGAGGCAGTCCTACCCGGTTCCGAAAAGGAACCCAAGTGGTAACCTTGCGTCACATGAAAACGCCCCGGCGGTGAAGCCGGGGCGAATGTCGTGTGTGGCGCTGAAGCGAAGGCTTAGTGCTGGCTTTCCGGCGTCGTGACGCGCAGGCCGTCGAGGGCATCGGTCACCTTGATCTGGCAGGAGAGGCGCGAGTTCGGTTTCACGTTCTCGGCAAAGTCGAGCATCGACTTTTCCATTTCCTGCTGCTCGCCGGCCTGGGCCAGGAAAGCCGGGTCGACATACACGTGGCAGGTTGCGCAGGCGCAGGCGCCGCCGCAGTCTGCATCGATGCCGGGCACCGAATTGTTGACCGCGACTTCCATGACCGACATGCCGTTCTTGGCTTCGAGCGTGCGCTCGGTGCCGTCATGAGAAACAAAAGTGATCTTTGCCATGTGTAGTTTCCGTCTCCTTCAGGCGGCCGCTTGAGCCGCTATATCCTTCATAGGGGTTGATGTATCGATAAGGACAGCGGGCGCAAGCTTCGCCCCTGACATGATGAGCTTTTTCGAGGCCAGGAATTCCGGCGGGCTGTTGACGGCATCGACTGCAATCAGCGTTCCGTTCTTCAGATAAAACACCGCGAACTTTCGTGAGTCCGGGTCACCCCGGATCACATGCGTGTCGTAACCCTGGCTGAGGCCTGCAATCTGCAGCTTGAGATCATACTGGTCCGACCAGAACCACGGACAGTCTTCTGCCGGTCGGGGCAGGCCGAGGATCGCCGCTGCGGCGAGCTTGCCCTGCTCAATGGCGTTGTGAACACTCTCGAGGCGGCCAGACCGGCCAAAGTGGACGAGCGGACGGCTGGCGCAGTCACCGGCCGCGAAGACGTGCGGGTCCGAGGTGCGGGCGTCGCGGTCGACGAGGATGCCGTTGGAGCAGGCAATGCCAGCGTCTTTCGCAAGTTCTTCGTTCGGTAGGATCCCGATGCCAGAGAGTACGATGTCGGCGGGCAATCGGGTGCCATCTGCGAGAATGGCGGCGCTGACTTCGCCATCGACACCGTCGAGGTGGGACAGCTGGGCGCCCGTGAGAATTTTGACGCCCTGGCGGGCGTGTTCGCCGGCGTAGAATTCGCTGAGGACTGGGCTGGTGACGCGCGCAAGGACGCGCGGCGCCGTCTCGATGACGGTCACCTCAAGACCCATCTGGCGGGCGACAGCAGCGGCCTCGAGGCCGATATAGCCTGCACCGATGATGACGATGCGGCGGCCGGCGACCATCTTGGGGCTGAGGCGCTCGACATCGGCGAGGGTGCGCAGGTCGTGCACGCCGCCCAGATCCGCGCCGCGCACCGGCAGCGGCCTGGGGCGCGATCCGGTGGCCAGGATCAGGTAGTCATAGGGCAGGTGACCGCCATGGCCGAGCTGGACCTGCCGGCTCGCGCGGTCGATCTTCGGGACGTGAGTGCCCAGTAACAGCTCGATATTCTGGTCTTCGTACCAAGCGGAAGGCTTGAAATAGAGGCGCTCTTCCTCGACCTCGCCCTTCATGTAGCCTTTGGACAGAGGCGGGCGCTGATAGGGCAATGCGGCTTCGTCGCCCACCAGTGTCAAAGCGCCAGGGAATCCGCCCTGGCGGAGCGACTGCAAAGCCTGCGCGGCGGCTTGACCGCCGGCGACGATGACGATGCGCTGTCCCTCTCCAGCCGGCATTCGGGGCCCTACTCTCATTCGTGACGGATGCGTCACTTTTTATCTATTCGGTTGCGTGCGCGGCTGCAAGCATCGCTAAACGGGGCACACCGTCACAGGTTTACGCGCGTTGCGTCAACCAGCCAGACCGCTAGGGTGCCACCCCAGATGCGGATTCTCGAACTGGCCTCGGACGGAGACACGCGCGCCCTTGGTGCGCGGCTCGCGCTGTTGTTGCGGCGGGGGGATGTGATCGCGGTTCATGGGGATCTGGGTGCGGGGAAGACGACGCTGGCGCGGGGGTTGATCCAGTCTTTTCTGGGGCATGAGGAAGAGGTGCCGAGCCCGACTTACACGCTGGTTCAGATGTATGAGGGGCCGGACTTTCCCGTCTGGCACTTCGATCTCTACCGCCTTGAAAACGCGGATGATGTCCACGAGCTCGGCTGGGACGAAACACAAGACGGGGTTGCGTTGATCGAATGGCCGGACCGTGCGGGTGCGCACCTTCCGGCCAACCGGTTGGATGTATTCCTTGAAATCTCTGGGGATGGGCGCCGGGCGAGGCTGGAACCCGGCGGCGAAGGCTGGCAGGAACGGCTGGATGAACGCTTTGCCTGACCTCCGGACTGCCGAGACTGATGCCTTCCTGACGTCGGCCGGCGAGGGCTGGGAGACGGCGCGGCGCCAGTCGTTGGGGCAGGATGCGTCGACGCGGCGGTATGTCCGGCTGTTTCGCGGGGATGGTACGACGGCGCTGCTGATGGATGCGCCGCGGGTCGAGAGCGATCCCTGTCCGCCGGACGCGGACGCGGCGACGCGGGCGCGGATGGGCTGGAATGCGATGACCCGTTTGGCCGCATCGCGTGTCGAAGCGTTCGCTTTGATTTCTCATCATTTGCGCAATCTTTCTCTCCGGGCGCCGAAAGTTTATCACTTTGACGCACGTTTCGGGTTTGCGTTGATCGAGGACTTCGGGGACGGGCGCGAATTTGCGCGACTGATCGAGCGCGGCGCGGAAGACGAAACGCGGCTCTACAAAGCGGCGGCCGAGCGGCTCGCCACCGTCCACAAAGCGTCCATACCGAAGTTGCTGTCTGTGGACGGTGTCACCTGGCCCATCCTCGAATTTGATTCTGTGGCGCTGGGGGCGAATGCCGATCTTTATGCGGACTGGCTCCCGGCGGAAATCGGAGGCAAGGCACTGGAGGGCGCTCAGCGGGCGCGCTGGGAGGCCGAGCGCGATGCACTGATCCAGCAGGCGATGTCTTTCCCGCGCGCGTTCACGCTGCGCGATTATCATGCGGAGAACCTGCTGTGGCTGCCTGACGGTGATGTCGGGTTGCTGGACTTCCAGGACGCGGTGGTCGGCTGGGACGCCTGGGACCTTGCCATGCTGACGCAGGATGCCCGGCGAAAAGTTTCCGAGGAGGCCGCCGAGGCGGCGATCTCGATGTTCCTGACGCTCACCGGGCAATCGCGTGCGCCATTCGATGAGCGGCTGGCGGTGATCGGCGCGCTGAACGCGCTGCGGATTGCCGGCGTATTCTCGCGCCTTCAGCACCGGGACGGCAAGCCGCGCTACGGCGACTTCCAGCCGCGGCAATTGCAGCTTCTTGCACGCAACCTGTCGCACCCGTCGCTCGCCGGCATGGCGGCATTCGTGCGCGACACCACGCCGTTTGTGTTCGAGGGCCTTCGATGAGTGTTTCGGTGCCTCACACGGCGATGGTGCTGGCCGCCGGGCTGGGCACGCGGATGCGGCCCCTGACCGATGCGACGCCCAAGCCGCTGCTGAAGGTGCGCGGCAAGGCCCTGATCGACCGGTTGCTGGATCCTCTCGCCGAAGCGGGCGTGAAGCGCATCGTTGTCAATGTGCACTACCTGGCCGATCAGGTGGAAGCGCACGTGAAGGCGCGCACAGATGTCGAGGTGATCATTTCGGACGAGCGCGGCGAAGTGCTCGAGACCGGCGGCGGTCTTGCCAAGGCGCGGCCATTGCTGGGCGATGATCCCATCTATGTTCTGAACACCGATGCCTTCTGGGGGCCGGAATCTCCGGCGCCGTTCCTGGAGCTGGCCGAAGCATTTGATCCGGCGGCTGAGGATGAGCGGCTGCTGATCGCCGCGACCGACCGGGCGCTGGGCTTTGATGGCGCGGGTGACTTTTTTCTTGAGGCGGGTAACCGGCTGATCCGGCGCGGCACCGCGCCTTCAGCCCCGTGGGCTTACGCCGGTGTGCGGATCATGAAGCCGCAGCTGTATGACAGCGTTGCCGTGGAGCGTTTCTCGGCGCTGAAGATCTGGGACGGCCTCATTCCGAACGGCCGGCTTGCAGGCCACACGCTGGACAGGTTCTGGCTGCATGTGGGTGATCCGAAGGCGCTAGCGGACGCAGAGATGTGGGTCGCCTGCCATGGCGGCTGATATCCGGCCATTCGGGAAGGACGCCCCCAGGGTCTGGACCATCCCTCCCGGTACGGACTTCCTTGGCTCACTGGCGCGCGTCCTGGCGGATACCTTCAAGCTGCGGGAACGCGCAGACGCGCTGGCTGATGCCATCATCTATGTACCCAACCGCCGCTCTGCACGTGCGCTGACGCTGGCGCTTTTCGATACGCTGGGCGGCGCAGGTACGCTGCTGCCCCCGGATATCCGCACCCTGGGCGATCTTGAATCCGACGAGCCGCCACCGGTCTCGGAAACCGCGCTGGCGGGTTTGCCGCCGGCGCTTTCGCCGGCCGTGCGGCTCGGCGTGCTGGCGAAGCTTGCGGCCATTTTCTACGCGCGCGAATATGGCCACACGTTGCCGCCCGCTTCGGCGCTCGCCTCGGCGCGGGAATTGTCGAGACTGCTGGAGCAGGCGTCGATGGGCGAGGCGCCGGTGGACTGGTCGCAACTGGCCGGGCTGGTGAAAGAGGCCGATCTGGCGGTGCACTGGAAGGACTCGACCGAGTTCCTGTCGATCATCACCGAGATGTGGCCGCAATGGCTGCGCGAGAACAATGCCGGCGATCCTTTCGAGCGCCGGCAGCAAGCCGCGGAAGCGCTGGTGGCCTCCTGGGACGCGAAGCCGCCAACCGCGCCGGTGATCATAGCGGGTTCGACCGGGGCGACGCCGTCCGGACGCCTGTTGATGCAGGCCGTGACGCGATTGCCGAACGGGTTGGTGGTGTTGCCCGGTCTCGATACGGACCTGAGTGAAAAGTCGCTGACGGCCGTTTCGGCCGCGCCGAGCCACCCGCAGTTTGCCTTGGTGCGTACACTGAAGACCCTCGGGATTTCATTGGGCGATATAGCAGAATGGCCGGCTGCTCCGGGGGAGGTGCGATCGCCTTCACGGCGGAGGCTGGTCTACGAAGCGCTCGCGCCGGCGGACGATACGGCGGACTGGCGGGAGACGCTGGAGGAACTGGCAGGAATAGATGCCACGACGCCGGCGGCCTTTGTGTGCGCGGCGCTGCAGGGCCTGTCGGTGGTCGAATTGCCCAATGAGGCGGCGGAGGCCGAGGCGGCCGCTCTGCTTCTGCGCGGCGTGCTGGAAGAGCCGGGAGCGAGGGGCGCGCTGGTGACGCCGGATGCCGGACTGGCGCGGCGCGTGGGCGCGCTGCTGGAGCGGTGGGGCATATCGGTTCCGCCCTCGGCCGGCCAGCCACTTGGGCGCACGCTGGCGGGCAGCCTTATATCGCTCTGCGCGCGCTGGGCCGTGGACCCCGCCGATCCGGTGACGCTGTCTGCCGTGCTGAAGCATGCGTTCGTGCGCAACCGGGACCTCGGCAACCTGGTGGACCTGCATTTCCTGCGGGGCCCCCGCCGGTGGACATCGCTGCTTGATCTGGCGGAATTGATTGAACAGCACGATCCGGAAGACCGGCACCGGGCTTTTTCAGCGGAAGATCACACGCAGGGCGCGGCGTTCATCCTTGAACTGTCGGATATTGTCGCGGCGTCGGGCGCGGACTTTTCGGAGTCCGGCGCGGTGAATGTCGCCGTGGCCGCCGAGCGGATTGCGGCGCTGGCGGGCGCGATCAGCGAAACCCCGCTGCCCTGGGCGGGGGAGGACGGGGCGGGCGCGTCCAAGCTGCTTGAGCGCATCCGCGACATGGGAACGTTCTTGGGCGACGTGACGCCGCGCGAGATGGCAGACCTGGTCGAGACGGAATGCGCGAGCCTGACGGTCAGTCTCGGTGAGCCGGAACACTCCCGCCTCAGCATCTGGGGGCCGCTTGAGGCGCGTCTTCAGTCTGCGGATCTTGTCGTGCTGGCCGGGCTCAACGAGGATGTCTGGCCAGCAAAGACGCCGCCAGATGCTTTCCTGCCGCGCCGGTTTCGCACCGAGCTCGGGATGGCCGATCCGGATGAGCGGCTGGGGCTGTCGGCGCATGATTTTGCGCAGCTTGCCTGCGCGCCGCGTGTGGCGATGCTGTATTCGGCGCGGCGCGAGGATGCACCGGCGGTGGCGTCGCGCTGGGTGTGGCGATTGAGAACTTTGGCGCAGGGCGCGCTGTTCGAGGCGGCGCCGAAGGTGCTTTTGGGCGCGTACGGAGCATTGCCGGGCTGGGTCCGCGCGGTACAGTCCGAGGGCATTGGCACGCAGACGGCGGCGTTCAGCGCCGAGCCGAGACCGACGCGGCGGCCAGCTGCCTGGCCGAGGCGGATGTCAGTGACGCGGATCGACCGGTTGCAGCGCGATCCGTACTCGATCTGGGCGGAGGATATCCTGGGGCTGCGCGTGATTGATCCGATGAACGGGCCGATGCAGCCGAACCTGAAGGGCACGGCGGTGCACAGGGCGATTGAATTGCTGGAGGAAGGCGGCGCTGAAAAATCTGCGGCGCATCTTGCGCGGCTGCTGGAGCGGGAGTTGCGCGAGACGGGCGAAGCGGAGGCGGACTGGCTGAGCCGTGAGGCGATCTGGGAGGATGTCGCGAACTGGTTTCTGGGCTGGCGAGCCGCGCGCGATGTGTCCGGCGGCCTGGCGCTGGAGGCGAAGGGGGAGCTGCCCTACGAGATCGGGGGGGAGAAGTTTGTGTTGTCGGCGCAGGCGGACCGGATCGAGATCGGCGCGACGGGTGAGATCACTATTGTTGATTTCAAGACGGGCAGCGCGCCGTCCGACAAGATGATCCGTACAGGGTTCGATCAGCAGATGCCGTTGCAGGCGTTGATCGCCAGCAAGGGCGGATTCGAGAAAGTGCGCGCGGCGCCGGTGGCGGGGCTGGAATATGTCGAGTTCAAGGGCAAGCCGAAGGCGCGCTCGATTGGTCCCGGCAAGGAAGGCGACCTGACGCCGGCGGCGATGGCGGCGAGGGCTGAAGAGGGCATGCAGAGGTTGATTGCGGACTACCGGGCGGCGGGGGCGGTGTTTGCCTCGGCGCCGCGCGTGCAGTTCGTGAAGTATGATTACGGATACAACCTGCTTGCGCGCCGGGCCGAGTGGACCAGCGACACCTCGGACGGGGAGGGCGGCGATGAGTGATGTGTCACACGTTGACGCGCTGAAGGCGGCGACTGAGGCGCAGGCGGTGGCGGCCAATCCCGGCGCGTCCGCCTATGCCACGGCGAATGCGGGCAGCGGCAAGACCAAAGTGCTGATCGACCGTGTGGCGCGTCTGCTGTTGCGGCGGCCGGATGGGCGGCCGGGGGCGAACCCGGATTCCATTCTGTGCATCACGTACACGCGCGCCGCCGCAAGCGAGATGCTGACGCGGCTGTTCGAGACGCTCGGCAAGTGGGCCGTGATGGAGGACGAGCCGTTGCGGCTCGCGCTGTCGCGGCTGGAGGAAGCTCAGCCTGCGGATTATACGCTGGATCAGCTCAAGGCGGCGCGGGCGCTGTTTGCGCGCGCGCTCGAGACGCCGGGCGGCCTGCGGATCGAGACGATCCATGCCTTCTGTGCCCGGATCCTGAGGCGGTTCCCGCTGGAAGCGGGTGTGATGCCGGGGTTCACGGAGCTGGAGGAAGACGATGCCCGGGAGATCTGGCAGGCGGCGAAACAGTCGGCGATCCTGAAGGCGGCGGGTGAAGACCGGTCGCTGCTGGCCTTGCTGGCGCGCGAGGCGGGACGGGACGGGGCGAGCAGCGCGCTGGATGCGCTGAAAGGATCGGGGCGGGCGCTCCGCAGGTTTGCGGCGGACTGCGGGGATGATCGGGACGCGATGGCGCGGGCGCTGCGCGAGGTGATCCAGCCGCCGGATGCGTCGCCGGACGCGCTGGTGGCGCAGGCGATGGGCGCGAACTTTCCGGCGGGCGACGTCCGCCGCGCGATTGCCGCGCTGGGTGGCGGGAAGGTCACCGACCTGAAGCTGGCGGAGCAGTTGCAGGGCGTACTGGCGAGCAGGAATGCGACAGAGGCGTTCGAACTCTATACGTCGATCTTTCTGACGGCAGCGGGGGAGCCGCGCAAGAAAAGTCCGTTCACGAAGGGTGTGGCGGACGCCGCGCCGATTGTCGCGGAACTGTTTGCCATCGGTGACAATCCCGGAAGCGAGACGCGGCGGATCGAGGCTTTGACGGGGGATCTGCGGCGCGCGGAAGCGTTTGCGCGCACCTCGGCGCTTCTGAAGCTCGGCTTGCCGGCGCTGGCAGCGTATGAGGCCGAGAAGGCCCGGCGGGGGGCGCTGGACTTTGACGACCTGATCGAACGCACGCGGGACCTGATGGCGTCGGAAGGCTTGTCGAGCTGGGTGCTGTACAAGCTGGATGGTGGGCTGAGCCATGTGCTGCTCGACGAGGCGCAGGATACGAGCCCGGCGCAATGGGAGTTGATCCGTGCGCTGACACAGGAGTTCACGGCGGGAGAGGGGCGCGAGCGGCTGCAGGATCCGCGGACCATTTTCATGGTGGGCGACGAGAAGCAGTCGATCTACTCGTTTCAGGGCGCCGATCCTTCGCGGTTCATGGAAGAGACGCAGGCGCTGACCTTGCGCGACCCGAAGGTGGCGCAGGCCGACATGCGGATGTCGTTCCGATCCAGCCCGGAAATCCTGACCTTTGTGGATATAGTTTGGAATGCGGCGCCGCCGATAGATGTTCCGTTTGCGGACGCGCGGCCGTTGACGGCCGGCAAGATTGTCCACACGGCGCGGCGCTGGAACGAGCCGGGACGGGTGGAGCTTTGGCCGGTGATGCCGCGGGATGCGGATCCGGAGACGGACGCCTGGGCAAGGCCGCTTGATGCGCTTGTAATGACGTCACCGAAAGTGAAGCTGGCGCGGGTGATCGCGAAGTCGGTCAAACAGATGGTCACTGGTGGCGCTTCGGTGTGGGAACAGGGCGTGCAGCGTTCGGCGCGGCCGGGGGATGTGCTGATCCTGGTGCGCGAGCGACGCGGCGGCCTGTTCGAGGCCGTGATCAATGCGCTAAAAAGCGCGGGTGTGCCGGTGGCGGGCGCCGACCGTCTTCAGCTGGCGGACTATATCGGCGTGCAGGATTGCCTGAACCTGATGCGGTTCGCGGTGCTGCCCGCGCGCGACCTTGCGCTCGCCGAGATCCTGCGCGGCCCGTTTTGCGGCCTCGTTGATGATGACCGGTTCCTGTTTGCACTCGCGGCCGGGCGCAAAAAGGGCGAGACGCTCTGGTCACGCGTTCTGGCGAGCGAGGACCCGGAGGTAAGCAAGGTTCGCGGCTTCCTTCAGTCGCTGATCGACCAGGCCGGATTTGCGCCGTTCGAGTTTCTTTCGACGGTGCTGGACCAGCCGGATGCTGCTGGCCTGACGGGTTGGGCAAAGCTGAATGCGCGGCTCGGCACGCCGGCGCGCGATCCGGTCGAGGCCTTGCTGGCGCGGGCGCTGGCGCATGATGCGGCCGGGCCGTCATCGCTTCAGCTGTTCGTGGCGTCGCTTGAATCGACTCCCGTGGAGATCAAACGGGATCTGGCGGAGGCGGGTCCGGAAGTCCGGGTCATGACGGTGCACGGGGCGAAAGGGCTGCAGGCGCCCATCGTGATCCTGCCGGACACAACATCGAAACCGAAACTGACAAGCGATGCGATCCTGTCCGTGGACGGAGCGCTGATCTGGTCGCCGCGCAAGGATTGCGACATAGAGCCTTCGGCGCGGGCGAGGCTGATTGCGGAAGCCAAAGCGCATGAGGAACACAGGCGGCTTTTGTATGTGGCGCTGACACGCGCGCAGGACCGCCTGCTGGTCGCCGGATACTGGTATGGCTCCGATGGCGACGCCGCCAAGGGGTATCATGACGATTCCTGGTATGCGCTCTGCCGCAATGCGATGGAGCAATTGCCTGCGCGCCCTCTGGAAGATGGCATACTTGAGTATGGTGCCGCAGCGCGCGGGATGGGGCCGGACCATACCGCCGAAGTACTCCCGGCTCCCCTCCCGGATTGGGCGCGGGAGGCGCCTTCACCGGATGTCGTGACGCGGCGCGTGACGGCCCCGACCAGTCTGTTGGGACCAAAGACCCGGGTCGTGGCGCCGTTCGATCCGAAGCGCGAGGCGCGCCTGAAGCGCGGACGCCTGATCCACAGCCTGCTGCATTACCTCCCAGAGTTGCCGGTTGTGGCGCGGCATGCGGCCGGCGCAGCGTTCCTGGCCCGCGAGCCGGAACTCAAGACGGCGCAGAAAGCGGAAATGCTGCGCGCGGCCGAAGCGATTCTGAATGATACGGCGCTTTCCGAGCTGTTCCAGCCGGGGGGCAGGGCTGAAGCGGCGGTCATCGGGACGTCACCGAAATTGCCAGGTGATCTGGTCATCAACGGCCGGGTGGACCGTCTGGTGGTCACGCCGTCGCGGGTTCTGGTGATCGATTTCAAGACGGATCAGCCCGCACCGGACGACGTTTCAGAGGTTTCGGAGAGCTATATCACGCAGATGGCGGCCTATGCCGCCGTTCTGGAATCGGCCTTTCCGGGTCGGGAAGTGGTGGCCGTGCTGTGCTGGACCGACGGCCCCAAAATGATGCGCATCCCGCCGGAGATGCTGTCAGATTCCCTCAACAATGCCTTGAGCGTGGTTTGACAGGGGAATAGAGTCCCTATGTATCAGGCTCCCAATTCGGGCCGCAGAAGGAGCCGGGACGATGTCTGGTATGGATGTAAGCGATGACGAATTCGATGTGCTGCTCGGCGCATCCGATATTCCCGTAGTCGTCGATTTCTGGGCCGAATGGTGCGGCCCCTGCAAGCAGATGGCCCCGCATATCGAAGCCGTGGCTGCCGAACTCGACGGCAAGGTGAAAATCGTCAAACTGAACGTAGATGATTTCCCGCTTGTCGGCGCCAAGTACGGCGTGCGCGGCCTGCCGACGATGCTGTTGTTCAAGCAGGGCAAGGTAGCGGCCACGCATAACGGCGCAATGAACCGTCAGGCGCTCGCCAACTGGATCAGCCAGTCAATTTGACCGGCGCCTTGTCGCCCGTCAGGGCGATGAAGACATCTTCGAGATCGGGTGATTTGGTCGAGAGATCAGCGATGCTGATACCGGCGGCGCGGGCCTTTTCAAGCAGGCGGCCAATGCCGGTTTCAGCGGTCTTGAAGGTGATGGCCAGTGTGCCGTCCGGTCTCAGCTTCGGATCATGCATGGCGAGTTCGGGCGGGATAACCGTAATCGGCTCGCGCGGGGTGATGATCAGTGTCTTGTAGTCGAGCCGCGACAGCAGCTTGGCGGTCGGCTCGCACGCGACGATGGCGCCCTTGTCGACGATAGCGATCGTATCGCAGAGCTCTTCGGCTTCTTCGAGGTAGTGTGTGGTCAGGATGATCGTCGTGCCTTTGTCGTGGAGCTCGCGCACATAATCCCACATCAGGCGGCGCAGTTCGACGTCAACGCCTGCTGTAGGCTCATCGAGGATGAGCACGGGAGGATTATGGACGAGCGCCTTGGCGACCATCAGGCGGCGCTTCATGCCGCCGGAGAGCTGGCGGACATAAGCGTCCTTCTTGTCGCCGAGACCGAGCGCAGTGAGGATCTCGACGGATCTGCGCTCCGCTTTCGGAACTCCGTAGAAGCCCGCCATCAGTTCCAGCATCTCGAAGGGCGTGAAGAAGGGGTCAGCGACGACTTCCTGGTTCACAACGCCGATGGCGGCGCGGCTCTGGCGGGGATGCTCGTCGATATCGAGGTCCCAGATCCGGGCGGTGCCGGAGGTTTTCTTTACGAGACCGGCGAGGATATTGATGAAGGTCGATTTTCCGGCTCCGTTGGGGCCCAGAAGACCAAAAATCGAGCCGGTGGGTATCTCCAGCGAGATGCCGTTCAGCGCGAGCTTTTCCGGCATCTTGCCGTTGCCAGCGTAAGTTTTCCGCAGATCGCGGACCTGGATGGCAAATTCTGGTGTTGGCATGGCGGTCTTTCGTCGCGGCATTCGGCACACCTTGCAAGGCGGCAGCCCAGACTCTAGTTAGGGATCAGGTTGTGCAGGGGCAAGGCGCCCCTCGCGTCAGGTCTCTGGAGTCCACAAGATGCCCCGCAAGCGTGATGTGTTCACTCCGCCAGAAATCTCGATGGTCACGAGCCACAAGGTCTCGTGCAATGGCGGCGGCGGCGCGCTAGGTCATCCCAAGGTCTGGTACGAGATGGGCGACGAAGACTTCGTGGAGTGCAAATACTGCGACCGCCGCTTCGTGCTGATCGGCGGGCGCGAAGACCCGTCGCGTCCGAAGTAAGCCTCAACCCCGGAAGTCAGGCCAAGCCGATGCATGTCCTGATTTCAGGTGGAGGTATCGGGGGGCTGACAGCCGCGCTGGCGTTCCAGAAACTGGGTCACCAGGTGACCGTCTTCGAGCAGGCCCAGGTGCTTGAAGAAGTCGGTGCCGGGCTGCAGGTGAGCCCCAACGGCATGCGCGTGTTCGAGGCGCTCGGGGTTACTGCGCGCGTCGAGAAGGATGCGTTCCGGCCGAGGTCCCAAGAGCTGCGGTTTGGCAAGGGCGGAGGCCGCATCCTGACAGTTCCTTTGCGGGAGGCCTCGTATGCGCGGTGGGGCGGGGAGTATCTGCATGTCCACCGCGCGGATCTGGTTGAGGCGCTTGGCGGCGCCCTACGGGACCGGCAGGCCGGCGCTGTGCAGCTGGGCTGCCGGGTTGTGTCCTATTCGCAGGATGAGGCGCAGGTGTTTGCGCACCTCGACACGGGGGAGACGATCAGCGGCGACCTGCTCGTGGGCGCAGACGGGATTCATTCGGCCATCCGTACACAGATGAGCGGGCCGGACACGCCGCGCTATACCGGGCACGTCGCTTGGCGGGCCGTCGTGCCGGTCTCGGAGCTCGGCGAACATGCGCCGCCGGAATCGGCCTGCGTATGGGTCGGCTCAAGGCGGCATGCGGTGACTTACCGGCTGCGGCGCGGCAGTCTAGCGAACCTTGTGGCTGTGGTCGAAACCAAAAAGGCGCCTGCGGAATCCTGGACCGCGACGGGCGACCGGGCCCAGGCGCTCAAGGATTTCAAGCGGTGGTCGCCGGTGATCCGCGCGATCCTTGAGAAAGCCGTGACGCTGAACCGGTGGGCGCTGTACGACCGGATGCCCCTGGAGACCTGGTCAGACGGGCGCGTAGTGCTGCTGGGCGACGCCTGCCACCCGATGCTGCCGTTTCTGGCGCAGGGGGCCGTTATGGCCATCGAGGACGCGTACGTGCTCGCCCGGCTGGTGACGAAGACAGAGACACTTGGCGCGGCGTTGGGCGCCTATGAGGTCCTCCGGAAGCCTCGCACGTCCCGTGTGCAGGCCGGCGCCCGGCGCAATGCGTCGCTGTTCCATCGCGGGGACCCGATCAGCCAGCTGGCGACCTATGGTCCGATCTGGCTCGCGGGGCAGCTGATTCCGGTGTTTGCACATGGTCAATACGATTGGATTTACTCTCACGATGTGACGGAGATGCCGGACACTGCGGCCTGAAGAGCCGCGCAAAGAATACAAGGGAGACCGCACATGCTTTCAGTCCTCGATCTATTCCGGATCGGCATCGGCCCGTCGAGTTCCCACACGGTCGGCCCGATCCGGATTGCCGGGCGGTTCCTTCAGGAACTTGAGCAGCTGGGCGTCCTCGGCGCTGTTGAACGGATAGATGTAGAGCTGCAGGGCTCGCTGGCGCTGACTGGAGCGGGACATGCAACGCCCAAGGCCGTGATGCTGGGCCTCCTGGGGCTCGATCCCGAAGCGCTCGATCCGGAGGATGCGGACAACAAGGTTGCTGCACTGGAAGCGCGCGGAATGCTGGCGCTGCCCGGTGGGCGCAGCATACCTTTTGGTGCGGCGCGCGACATCCGCTTTGCGTACGAGGTACTGCCCAAGCTGCACCCGAACGGGATGCGTCTGCGCGCGTATGATGGCGCCGGGGACGTGCTCGCAGACGCCACATGGTATTCGACGGGCGGCGGGTTCATCGCGTCCCAGCGCCAGCTGGAACGTCCGGTTCGGGACGATATCGTGCCCACCGGTCCTGCCGTTCCGCATCCTTTCATCTCGGCGGCCGAACTCCTCGACATCTGTTACGCGACGGGTCTGCCCATCGATGCAGTGATCATGGCAAACGAAAGCGCGATGCGTCCCGCTGGCGAGACGAACGCAGCGTTGGACCGGATCGCGACCGTGATGATGGCGTGCATCGACCGGGGCCTGTCGCGCACCGGAATTCTTCCCGGTAGCCTCAAGGTGAGGCGGCGCGCGCCCGAGATCTGGCAGAAACTGACCAGCGGCCCGCCGTCAAACGAGCGCGAACAGCTGTTTGACTGGCTGAATGTCTACGCGATGGCAGTGAACGAGGAGAATGCGGCCGGCGGGCAGGTGGTGACAGCGCCGACCAATGGCGCGGCCGGCATCATTCCTTCGGTGATCCGTCACTATTGCTGGGACGCCGAGGACCGGTTCGTCCGGGTCCGGAAGTTCTTGCTGACGGCTGGGGGCGTGGGCTTGCTGTACAAGCAGCGCGCTTCAATCTCCGGCGCCGAGATGGGCTGTCAGGGCGAAGTCGGCGTAGCGTGCTCGATGGCAGCGGCGGGGCTTGCGGCGGTGTGGGGCGGGACACCGCAACAGGTGGCAAATGCGGCCGAGATCGGCATGGAGCACAATCTGGGGCTGACCTGCGACCCTGTCGGCGGCCTCGTGCAGATTCCCTGTATCGAGCGCAATGCCATCGGGTCGGTGAAGGCGGCGAATGCCGCCCGTCTGGCGCTTCACTCCCTGGAGCAGACGAAGGTTTCGCTGGACCAGGTGATCGAAACGATGCGCCAGACGGGCATCGACATGTCGTCGAAGTACAAGGAGACGAGTCAGGGCGGCCTGGCCGTCAACGTTGTCGAGTGTTGAGCGCTTAGTCAGACGAGAGGGCGCGCAGGACTTTTGCCATCGATTCGAGTTTCGGCACGGAATTCGTCCGGTCGATCAGCGTGTGGCAACGGGCGCGGGCTTCGGTGACCGGATCGCGTTTGTCAGGTGTGCCGGCTTCAGCGTCCTGGAACAATTCCGCGATCGGGACGCGCAGCACACGGGCGACGCTGGCGAGCATGCCTGCGCTCAGGCGGTTGGTACCGGTCTCGTATTTCTGCAGTTGCTGGTGGCTGATCCCAAGTTCCTGGCCCAACTCGGAGAGGGTGAAATTCTGGGCTGTTCGAAGTTCACGGATCTTCTCGCCGACCATCTGGTCAATGCGCGTTGGGGAGCGGGAACCGGCAATTCGAGCTTCTTCGACCATTTTTCTACCTTTTGGCTATTTTTTTGTGTCCCTCCGCAGAAACCGGAAGGCAATCGAACCGGTATGCCAAAAATTCTTATACGGAAGCGTCCGTAATGTCGCGCAGATTACAGAAGGTGGACGTAAAGCGACAGGGCGAGTGTCACTAGTAGTCCTTTTTCCAACGTACCGACACCCGAGAATCCCCAGTGGAACTGGTCTCCGAAGAGATCGAAACCTGGGGCCGGGGCTGCCATTCGACTTCCACCGAATTTCCGGCAGCGCCTTGCGTTGTCACCTCGAGGTAGACATCTGGCGCGAGGTATTGGCCGACACCAAGCTCTGCATTTCCGGCATTGTCCACCCCGAAGCGCAGCCGGTCAACACCCAACCCCGCCTGGATCACGCCGATGGGATTGATACCGGTATCTTGACCGGCGAGGCGCGCGATGGACGTCGCGAGTTCAGCGGCCTCGAGAGCTGAGAGGTCCACGGACGAACGGCCGAACAACATCCGTGAAAGGATTTCATCTTCCGGCAGCGAGGGCGCACTGCTCAGCTCGATGGTGGGCTTCGACGGCGATCCGCCGACGTCTGCGCGTACGGAAAAGCCATCGACTTCGCGTGTGGCAGACACGGCTAGTCGCGCGGTATCTATCGGCCCGTCGAAGGTGATCTGTCCGGTTTCAAACTCGAAAGGCCGCTGGGCGAGTTCAAGCGAGCCGCGCGCAAGCGTAGCACGGCCGTTGAGCAGAAGGCTGTCGGGTTTTCCGGTTACATCCAGGTTGACGCCCCAGTCGCTGTCGAGCCCGCGGCCACGCACAATGATCCCGCGAGGCGCGGAGACCTTCAGCGCGAGACGGATTGGTTTCCTCAGCAGTATGTCCCGTTGCGCGTCCGGATCGTCCGTCGTCCAGCGCACATTCAGGGTGCGGATGGATGTGTCCGAAAAATTGTCAATGTTGAAGCGGGCATCGTTCACGGCAAGATTTCCGCTGAGGACGCGGTCGACTGCGCCCTCGGTCAGTTTCGCGTTGCCGGTGATCCGGGCCTGGTCCCCGAGCCGGTCGTAGATCAGTATACGGTTCAGGTCGACGTCAATGCCGGTTTCTTTTTCGGCGAGGCGGCCGTCAAAGGTAAGGGTTCCGCCGCCTGTGCCTGCGCCTGAACCCACGAGGGTCAGGATGCGCTTGTCGTATTTGATCTGCAGATCGAGATCATTCAGTCTGAGCCCAGTCGCGCCGTACTCATAGATGCCGCCGGTGATATCCGAATTTGCCTCGATGAGCGGTTCCGAGAGCGTTCCTGACAGGCGTGTGCGGCTGGTGAGCTTGCCGCCGATGTCGTGGCCATACGCCAGTGCGATCAGCCGGAGCGCTTTGAGATCGCCGTTTACATCGAGCAATGCCTCAATCGCCCGCTCCTGATTGAGACGGACCATGCCGGCGGGTGATGCGGTGACTGGCAAGCGTCCCGCCGCGTTGGCCTTGAGATCAGGGCCGTAAGTCGACTGCGCCGTGAAGGTCAGTGCGCGGCGATCAAGACGTCCGTTCAAATCGAAGTCCAGCGAGGTCGATACGCCGGAAACGGCGCTGACGGCAGACAGGCTGAGGACACCTTCGGGATTCTCTCCGAACAGGCGCCCGTTTGCACGGCCGGAGATGACGGCGTCTACCGCGGGATAGCCGAGCGCGACGAGCACCGGCGCAATCGACAGGTTCTCCATCGCGAGCGCACTGCTGGTCGTTTCATTGCCGGCGCGGAGACGCGCCTTGAGGCTGCCGCCAAGCAGAGAGATATCCGCATCCACGGTGGGGGAGGGGCCCAGCGACCATTCCACGTCATCGCGCGTGGCAATGGCGATCCCGAGCAGGTCGCCCGTAAGCGACAAGGTGCCGGATGCCGGGCCATCTGCCATCGCAACGAGGCCGGAGAAGTCCATATCGCTGCTCGCGCCTGGCAGCGCATCGACGAGGCGGCCTTCAAACCGGTATCCGGCCGGTGTGGTCGTGACCGTGCCGATGACTTCGTCGATCTCAAGGCGCTCGGAGAGGCGGATGTTGCGCGCTTCGAACTCGGCGCCCACCGCGAACGGGTCGCCGCCCGTGCGCCCGCCTGTACCCTTAAGCTTCAGCGAACCGAACGTGATGCCTGCGATTTCAAACGTGTCGGCCTCGGCGTCGATATCCGCTTCAATCTCGCCGCCATCCTGCAGGGAAGCAGAGCCGGAGAATTCGACGCTGCCGAGACGTCCGTCGATGTCTTTGAACCGCGTGGTCTTGCCGGTGCGGTCCAGCAAGAAAGAAACAACAGACGCCTGCCCATCTGACCGTCCGGTTAATGTGACGGGTCCGGAAATGTCGCCATCGTCCAGCCGGAGTTCGGCTTGGGCAGCGAGATTGGATACGCTCCGGCCACTGACGACTGCACTGCCGTTTTCTGACGTTGCGGTCAGCAACAGGTTCCCCGACCGGCGCTTCAGTTGCGCGGTCACGGCCCCAAGGTCCACCTGATTGCCGGATACATAAAGGGATTGAAGCTGCTGGAAAACGAACTTCAGATCTGGGCTCTGCGGCCCGTAGATCCGGCCGGTGACTTGTCCCTCTGCGCCTGGCAGGCGCACATCGAGCCGGCGGATGAGGCCGGCTTCCGGCGTGATGGCGAACATGCCGCGCATCGTGCCGCGGCCTTCGACCAGCGGTTTGAGTTGGTTGATGCTGGTGGTGAGGCCCGAGAGGTTAAGGTTCAGGCCGAGTTCGAAATCGCGGAGTTGACCCTTCGCCTGCACGAACCCGGCAGCATTTCCGCCAATACCGCCGGGAAGAGCGCCTATGGATTGCGTGATCTTGCCAGAGACGTTGAGCGAGTTGTCCGCAAAGCTCGCTTCCCCCAAAAGCTGGGCGGTGCCGGATTTGTGCGTGAGTTCAACCGCATCGACGAGCAGGCGGCGAGTCCCGATATCATAATTTCCGTTGCCGGAAATGTGGACCTCTTCACCGAGAATTTCGGCGATTTCGGAATTGCCGGAAAACGGTTGGCCGACCGTGACATCGCCGATGAAAGGAATGCGGCCGTCTTCAAGGCTGGCGGTCACCGGACCGGCCAGCCACTCGAACGGAAGGTCCGCTTCCGGTTTCACTTCAAGGCGCGTATCGCCAGAATACTGATAGCCTGCGTCCTGCTTCTCCAGGGTTCCGTTGAGCGCGACAAGACGCGGGGCATTCCAGTACGGCGCGAGGGATGTGAGGCGAGCGGTCAGCCGGGCAGGCTCGGCCAGTTCCAGGCGGTTGGCTCTTGCCTTGCCCGAGAGGTTCACGTTGCCAGTGGCGATGCGGCTGTCGATCGTGAAGGAAACGAGCGCCTTTTCGAAGGCGGCGGTGACATCCGCTTCCGCGCGAGGGCCGAGGAAGGCAGCGAGTTTTTCGGAGATCGGCAAGGCGCCGGCATCCATCCGTACACTGGCATCGAGCGCGCCGTTCTCCAGCTTGCCCGAAAGGAAGACCTTGTCGCTTCCGTCGACCGTCAGACGCGCTTCGCCGCGGCCGTCGTTCAGGTCTCCGGCGGCGGTGGCCGCTACGACCGCCGAGGACCCTTGGGGAAGCCGAAGCAAATGCGCAAACACGCCGCCGGCGGGCGCAGTCGCGTCGATGATGACGTCGAACGCGGAATTCTCGTCGCGGAGGATTTTCGCTTCGATACGGTCCCCCGCGCCTTCGAGCGGCGAGATATCGAGCTGGGCATCAATCGACCCGTTGCGCGCGTTGAGGAAGCGGGCCGAAATGGCGGACGCCGACGCGGGGCCTGCAACGCCTTCGGCCAGTACCAGCCGGTCAATCGTTGCCTGTCCCAGACGCACTTCCCATGGGTCGCTGTCGGCTTTCGGCTGTTCGGCGCGCTCGGGCCGGCGCAGGACGTTGATTTCCGACACCGATAGCTGCGACAGATCGACGGTACGCGACAGGAGCGCCATGGGCGACCAGGAGAGGTCTACCGAGTCCGCCGAGAACCAGACGCCTGACGCGTCACGAATTTCAATCGAACCTACCGACAGCGAGGACAGGGGGTCGCCTTCAAGCTTCCGGACACTGAGGCGGCCGTATCCGGCAACGTCACGGCCATCGATCTGGGAGATGACAAAATCCCGGCCGGCGTCCGTCGTAATCCAGTACCGCGCAAAGGCCAGCAGGATAGCCAGAGCAAGTACCAGCGTCACCACCGCAGACGAAACCGGGCGGCGCCGCAGAAGCGCGAAGGGATTGAAGCGGTCCGGCATCAGAAAGCCTGGCCGATCGAGATGTATACCTGCACCGGCGAGTCGCCGTCCCGGCGGTCAAGCGGCGTCGCGATATCCAGGCGGATCGGGCCGAAACCCGGATAGTAGCGCACGCCAAGTCCTACCGACGCGGCTGCATCCGAAAACACCGACCCCGGATCATCGCTCGCGGCGCCGAGATCGGTGAACAGCGCGTAACCGAAACGCTCAGTTGCCCGCCAGCGCAGTTCGGCAGAGGCCGAGAACAGGTTGCGGCCGCCTACCAGATCGCCAAATGCGTTTCTTGGAGAAAGGCTCTGGTAGTCGTATCCGCGGACCGTGCCGCCGCCGCCCGCAAAGAACAGCCTGTCAGGCGGCACGTCGTCCGAGCCGATGAAGGCGCCGTACTCGGCGCGGAAGGCCGCAACGAGATCGTCCGCAATCGCCCTGTAAGTCGCGCCGGAAAGCTGAAGGCGGGTATAGCCCGGCGTGTCATCGCCGATCGAGATTCCGGTGTCCGCGGCGGCGAAAAAGCGGAAGCCCGATTGTGGATCCAGTGGATCGCCGACATCAGTGTAGTTTGCGGACACGGGGAAGGAGAGAGTGAACTGGTCACGCTCGATGCCGCCAACGATGCGGGCGCGCTCGTCGACCGTGCGTGTCGCGTCGAGGGCGGTGCCGATTGATATGGTCAGCTCGCGGGAGAGGGGCTGGGCAAGCGCCGCGCCGACGCGCGCGCCCAGAAGGTCATAGGCATCTGTTTGCTCAGCGCGGACGCCGGCTTCGAGAGAAAGCGTGCGGCCATACTTGCCGATGTTGGGGCGCTCGTAGGTGGTTGTCAGATCCTGGCCGAGTGTCGCGACTTTTGTGCTTACGCGCAGCCGGTCGGCGCGGCCGGTCAGGTTGCGGCGCTCCCAATAGGCATCGACACCGACGCCTTCGGTGGTCGAGGCCGTGACACCGGCGCTGACCGTGCGCGGCTTTCCTTCCACCAGGGTCGTTGAAACGGTATGCAACCCATCCGGGCCCGGCGTTTCGGAAATTGTCACGCCGATACCTTCATACAGGCCAGTGGCACGCAGGCGCGTGCGCAGCTGATCGATGATGGCGGGCGTATAGAGGTCCCCGTTGGACCAGGTCTTCAGCGTACGCACGGTTTTCGAACTGCGCGCATCAGCGTCCGTGATTTCAAGCGCACCCAGAGACACGCGGGGGCCGGGCACAAGGAGGAAGGTCAGCTCGACATTGGCCTCTTCGCGCGAGGCCAGCACGTCGATGCCTTCGCTGCGGGCAAACGCATAACCTTGCCGGCGGAGCAGCAGCACGAGCGCATCGTCGAGCCGCTCGATACTCTGTGTGCGGGCAACCGCGCCTACGGGCAGCTTGCCCAGTTCGGTCTCGAGGCTACGGGCCACCTCAGGCACCATCGCATCACGGCCGCTGAAGTCGCGTGACAGGATCGTGAACAGCGGGCCCGGATCGGCAACGAGCACGCTGGCGTCGCTTGTTGCATCGATCCGGGAAGGCGCAATGTCGGCGGCGAGATAGCCTTCGGATGACATCAGGTCGCGGAGGAGGGCGGCCGAACTGTTCATCCGGTTGCGCGCCTCCAGGACGCTGCGAGGGGCAGGTTCGGCAACACGCACGAGATCATTGGCACGGGCCGTCAGGGCGGGGGGCATGCCCTCGACTGTCGCGCGAGGCGTCGTTTCGGCTTCCTGGGAGACCACATCCCGAAGGCCTGGGATCAACGCACAAGCAGACGTCGCCGCCAGCAGACAGACCCCGGCCAAAGGCCGGGTTATCGTCCAAGCGTTGGCCGGTTTCGCCACTTTCATCGTTTGTCTCAGCTTTCTGCCGGGGCAGTATTGCAAGTATTGGCCCATTCATATTGGTGAAACCATAACGTTCACTTGATAGGTGAAAGCTAAACATTGGCCTTCTCGGGCCTATTTGCCTCTCACGGTTTCGTGACCCTATATGGCCGGAAACACGGCGGGAGTCGGCGAGATGATGTACCTATTGGTCCTGGGAGGCCTTGTTCTGCTGCTGATCGGCGGTGAAGCGCTGGTCCGCGGGTCGGTCAGCGTGGCCCGGAAACTCAATATTTCCGAATTGGTAATCGGCCTGACGCTGGTCGGTTTCGGCACATCCTTCCCGGAACTCGTCACCAGCCTTCAGGCGGTCGACAAGGGCGCCGTCGGGATCGCCATCGGCAACGTTGTCGGCTCGAACATTGCCAACATCTTCCTCGTGCTGGCGCTTGCCGCGATCATCTCGCCGGTCCTGGTGCATCCGAATGCGCTCGCGCGTGACGGAACTTTCATGATCGCCGTCACCGGCGTGCTTTGCGCCTTGCTCTGGTTCGACCAGTTCAACCGCCTTTCCGGGATCCTGCTACTCGCGCTGCTGATCGCTTACCTCGCCTATTCGCTGATTGCCGACCAGCGGCGCCAAAGCGCGGCCGCTGAACTGCATAAGGCCGAAGGCGAGTCCGTCGAGGCGCACTATGGTTTGGGCGCCGGCCTCGCGATCGCGGTCGCAGGATTGGCCGGCGTCGTAATCGGAGCCAACCTGCTCGTCACCGGCGCCACCTCGCTGGCCCGGTCCATCGGCATCAGTGAAACCGTCATTGGCCTGACGATCGTCGCGGTCGGCACAAGCCTGCCCGAACTCGCAACCTCGATCGTGGCGGCCTACCGCAAGCGCGGAGACGTGGCGCTGGGCAACATCATCGGCTCGAACATTTTCAACATTCTCGGCATTCTCGGCATCACCTCGCTGGTCAGCCCGTTCACGATCCGGGGTGATATCACGGCCGATGCCCTGGCAGGCGCCGAGCCGGTCAGCATCATTTCGTTCGTGGACGTCGGCGCGCTGGTGCTGTCAGCGGGCCTGCTGATGCTGTTCGCAATGACCGGCCGCAAGATTGCGCGCTGGGAAGGCGCGGTTCTCCTCCTCGGCTACATCCTCTACATGGGCCTGACTTTTGACCTCATTCCAACAGTGAACCTGATCCCCAATGTCTGACGAAACGATCTACCAGGGCCTCGGCCAGCTTGGCCGGGAAAGCGCCATCCCGGCCAGCCCCGAAGCCGCGGTGCTGGAGCGTGTGGTGAACCCGCACGAGGACACGCTGTACCTCACGCGCTTTGTGGCGCCGGAGTTTACCTCGCTTTGCCCGGTGACCGGCCAGCCGGATTTCGCGCATCTCGTAATTGACTATGCGCCGGGTCACTGGCTGGTGGAGTCGAAAAGCCTGAAGCTCTACCTGACGAGTTTCCGCAACCACGGCGCCTTCCACGAGGACTGCACGGTATCGATCGGCAAACGGATCTTTGACTTCACCCAGGCGCGCTGGCTGCGCATCTCCGGCTACTGGTATCCGCGCGGCGGCATTCCGATCGACGTCTTCTGGCAGTCCGGCGCGGTTCCAGACGGCCTGTATGTTCCCGACACCGGCGTCGCGCCATACCGCGGGCGGGGCTGATCAGGGGCTCGTCCAGCGCTTGATGCGGGGGCCGATTTCGGCGCGCACGCGCTCTGGCGTCGCTGCCTTGGCCGTTCCAAGGTGGACGAAACCCGCAATTCGCTCGCGCGCTTCAAGTCCGAGCAAAGCGCCGGCCTCGGCGTCGTAAGCGGCCCACTCCGTCAGCCACACACCCGCCCAACCGCTGGCATTGGCGGCCACCAGCAGATTGTAGCAGAGTGCTCCCGCTGACAACTCCTGTTCCCAGACCGGAGTGCGGCCATCTTCAACCGGGCTTGAGATAACGGCGACCACCACGGGTGCCCGCAGCATCGATTTTTCGGCGTCCTCGATCTGCGCTTCAGGTGCCGCACGACCCTTCAGGATCGCGGCAAGAGCAGCGCCGAACTTGCCGCGGGCATCACCCTCAAGCACCACGAACCGCCAAGGCCCGAGCTTGCGGTGATCCGGGACCCTCGCAGCGACCAGCAGCAGCTCGTCGAGTTCGGCCGGATCGGGCCCGGGCGCCCCTAGGACCAGCTTGTTGGCGGATTTGCGCAGCGCGAGCAACGCGCGGGCGTCGGCGCTGGGGCGGGCGCCGGCGAGGGGGGCGTCACGGAGGGGCGGCGGCGGAAAGCGTTTGGTCATGGCTGTCTGGCTTAATGCGGGCAGGGCCGGAGGAGAAGCGTCCAAAATGGCGCGTCCGGGCCAGACCAATTGAATTCCGCGCCAATTGACGCCATTTACGCGCCAGATGCCTTTCAGGAGCCCGGCATGATCGACAATCCAGACATCGGCGCTCCGGCTCCCGCATGGAAACGGCTCCGCTTTGAAGCGACCGCCGCCGCTGCGGAAGAGCCGTCGCTGTCGAGCTATCTCAACGCCGCGATCCTCAACCACGCGACCCTCGGCCACGCCCTGTCGTATCATCTCGCCGAAAAACTTGCGAGCCCGGCGATGGCGACGCAGCAGGTTCGCCACGTCATTTCGGGCATCTACGAAGGCGCGCCGGAACTGGTCGGATTGGCCGAAACCGACATGCAGGCCGTGCTGGAGCGCGATCCCGCCGCACGGGGCATGTTGCAGCCTTTCCTGTTCTTCAAGGGTTACCTCGCGCTCCAGACCCACCGCATCGCACATCAGCTATGGCGCCTCGGCCGCGAGACGCTGGCCTTCCATTTCCAGAGCCGCGCGTCGGAACTGTTTGACGTAGATATTCACCCCGCGGCTCGCATCGGGCGGGGCGTTATGCTCGACCATGCCTCCGGGATAACCATTGGCGAGACGGCAGTCGTCGGGGATGGCTGTTCGCTGCTTCACGGCGTGACGCTCGGCGGGACCGGCAAGGAAGTCGGCGACCGGCACCCGAAGATCGGCCGCGGCGTGCTGCTGTCCGTGGGCGCCAAGATCCTTGGCAACATCACCGTCGGCGACGAAGCCAAGGTGGCGGCCGGCAGTGTGGTTCTCAAGGACGTGCCGGGTTATTGCACGGTCGCCGGAGTGCCCGCGAAGGTCGTTGCGGGCCCGACGTGCTGCCAGCCGGCGCAGACCATGGACCAGGGCCTTCCGGACACCGCTGAAACTTAGGACGGCTACCTTGCAGCGCAGCACTTTGCTCAGGCGCGCAAAGCGTCTAGTCTTGCCGCGTATTGATTTGGTTCAGGAAATCCCATGATAAACAAAGAAGAAACCCTGCGCCTTGAGGCTTATCTCAAGGAGAAGCTGAATCCCGGCCTGCGCCTTCTTTCGCGCGACAAGCTGAACGATTCCCTGGAAGTCTACCTCGGCGCCGAGTTCCTGGCCGTCGTCTACAAGGACGAGGAAGAGGGCGAGACCTCGTACCAGTTCATGATGACGGTCCTTAAGGAAGACATCATGGGCGGCTGAGCCATCAGCCTGCCTCGCGGTACGCCGCGCGCTCCAACCGGTCATTGATGGCTTCGCCGAGCCCCGTTGCAGGGACCGGCGAAACCGCAATCCGTTCGAACTGCGTGTCGAGGCTGCGCAACATCTCGAACAGGTTGGCAGCGGCTTCGACGAGGTCGCCGGAGGTCGACAGGCTGAGGTCTCCGGGCACGAAAGGTCCGAAGGCGAGGAAGCCTTCGCCGTCTTCACGCGCCATCGCATTCAAGCGAAGACGCGCTCTGGGGGAATAATGGGATTTCATCTGGCCGGGCGCATTGATGCCGGCATGGCCGCTATAGGGCCGCACGCTGCGGCCAAGCTTTGCAGAGATGGTTTCCGTCGCAACACCGCCCGGCCGAAGCAGGACCGGTTCGCCGTCCTGAAAGCCGAGGATCGTGGATTCCATCCCGACATCGCAGGGGCCGCCGTCGAGGATCAGGCTGATGCGCTCGCCCAGATCTTCTGCGACATGCTCGGCGCGAGTGGGGCTGACATGGCCGGAACGGTTGGCTGAAGGCGCCACAAGCGGGCGCCCGAACACTTCGATCAGGGCCGCCGCCGCACGGTGTTTGGGCCAGCGCACAGCTAGGGTTTCCAGCCCGGCGCGGGCAAGTTCGGACACGCGGCCACTGGACTTGGCTGGAAGGACGAGGGTCAGCGGGCCCGGCCAGAATGCTTCGGCGCAGGTGCGCGCCAGCGGCGAGAACTCGGCTTCGCGTTCCGCCATTTCCCAGGACGAGATATGCGCGATCAGCGGGTTGAACCGGGGCCGCCCCTTGGCCTCGTAAAGCCGGGCGACCGCCTCAGGGTTGGCGGCATCAGCGGCGAGGCCGTAGACCGTCTCGGTCGGGATCGCGACGAGGCCGCCTTCGCTGAGGATCTCGGCGGCAAGGGCAATCGTTTCCGGAAGGATAGGGACAATCGGCGCGGTCATGGCGCGGCCATACCACCCCTGAGCGGCGATACAAACGTTGCCTTTACGGTGTTCGTGTTGCGCGGCCCGAGATCGATACAGTCACCTCATCCGCCACATACTGGGCGCCAGCATCCGATGCCTGGCCCATATCCAGCGCTTTGCGGGAGAAGGTCGCGGAGCCTTCAAGGCGGGCTTCGTCCCCATCGATATCGAGGGAGAAGGTCAGTGGCACGCTCACGGGCTCGCCTTTCAAGGTCAGGGTCGCGGTGGCTTGATAGCCACCGGGAGCTTGCTTGAAGTCATCAAGCTCAACGGTCGCCTGCGGAAACTGGGATGCGTTGAACCATTCGCGGGCCTTCAGGCTGTCATCGTAAAGCTTCTTGCCCGTCTTGGCCGTGCGGGTATCGACGGAAACCTGCACCTGCGAGGTTTCAAGCGCTTCGGGATAGAACGCCACATCTGCGGTCCAGGCCTCGAACACGCCTTCGAATTCCTTGCCCTCGTGCAGGCCCGAGAAAGCGATCTCTGACTTTTCGTAGTCGACAATCCAGTTCGCCTGGACGCCGGCCCCTGACGAGCCCGAAGGCGGAGGACTGGGGTTTGCAGGTCCAGAGCCAAGCAATGCGAAAGCCGCTATGGCCGCAAACAGCGCCGCGCTGCCACCGAAGGCGAACAGGAAGCCTTTAGGCGGCAGGGCCGGCGGGTTCGACTTGCCAAACAGGCCGGGGATCATTTTCTTGAGCACCCCATCTTCGGCACCGATCTCGTGCTTCACCGCGCCGGCGACATGCAGCACCAGAAGCGCGATGATCACCCAGGCGCCCTTGCTGTGAAAGAACTCGACGAATTCGTAGAGGTCCTTGCTGATCAGCCCTTCGGTGAAGGGCAGGTGGGGCCAGCTGACCACGCCATAAAGCACCGTCGCGACCTGGAAGGGCGACACAGACACCATGAGCCAGCCGCCGAGCGGGATGGCGATCATCAAGACATAAAAGGCAATGTGGACGGCATGCGAGGCCGTCTTTTCAATCTTGGGCATGCCCTCAGGCAAGAGCGGTGGCGGGTTGGCAAATCGCCAGGCGAGCCGGGCGAGTGCCAGGAACAGGATCGTGATGCCGATCGACTTGTGAAGTTGGAAGCGCGCCTCATTGTCTTCCATGTTCCAGCCCAGCCAGATCATGAACAACAGCAGCGCCGCCATTGCCCAATGAAGGGCAATGGCGACGCCAGTGTATCGTGAGGACGTTTCAGTATTCATTGGTTACGGGGCAACCACTTCACCAAACTCGGCTTCAATGATCACTTCGACTTCATCTCCGATGTTGGGAATGTAGGCGCCCATGCCAAAGTCTGACCGCTTGAGCGTTGTCTTCGCGGAGAAGCCAATCTTATCCTGATCCGGCGCCCAGGGCATTTGGGCGACGCCGTTATAGGTCACGTCCAGCGTCACGGGTTTGGTGACGCTCAGAAAGGTCAGGTCGCCGGTCACGGTGCCGGTCGTCGGGCTGGCCTGGGTCGCGCTCGTGGACTTGAAGCTGATCTGCGGATGAGCGTCGGCGTTGAACCATTGGGCGTTCTTCGCAAGGTCCTCGTTCCAGCTCGCGAACGGGCTGTCGGCATGGCCGGCCTTGTAGTCACCCGGATAATCCGTCTCGACCGAAAGCGGATCGATCGTTACTTCGACAGAGTTTGCGGCAATGTCGGCCGGATTGAAGTTGAGGGTTGCGTCGAACGACGTGAAGCGCGCGGTGTACTTCGACAGTCCGAAATGGTTCACGCGCCAGGTGATCGAGGCATGCGTGGGATCGATCTTGTAGGTGGCAGCCTTGCCATACGCGACTTCAGCGGCAGGAGCGGCTTCGGTCGTTGCGGTTTCTGCAGCGGGAGCGGCAGTTTCTGGCGATGCTGCCGGCTCGGATGCCGGGGTGCAAGCGGCGAGAACGAGTGCGCTCGCGGAAATCAGGAAAAGTCTCATTGTCTTCGTCTCCAAAATGCCCAACGGGTCGCCCAATCAACTAGCGCAGACTTTTCGCTCCTGCATCCATTAAGCTATCACCTGCACAGCATAACTCCTATCCGAGACACGAAATTCCGATGCCCTACGACGCCCCTATTAATGAAATAGAGTTCTCTCTCAAGGAGTTAGCCGGAATCGGTCAACTGGCGGGACTGCCAGGTCTTGAGGCGTATGACGCTGGTATCGTCCGCCCGATCCTTGAGGAGGCCGCCAAACTTGCCAGCGAAGTGCTGGCGCCTCTGAACCCTACAGGTGATTCGCAAGGAGCACGGCTGGGCGATGAAGGGGTGATCGCACCAGACGGCTTCAAGGCGGCCTACGACGCCTTTCGCAAAGGCGGCTGGATGGGCCTTGCAGCGCCGGAAGAGTGGGGCGGACAGGGCCTGCCGCGCGCGCTCGCCCTCGGGGTGATGGAGATGTTCCACTCGGCGAACATGGCGTTCGGCCTTTGCCCGATGCTGAGCTACGGCGCCGTTGAAGCCTTGCTCGCCCATGGAACGGACGGGCAGAAGAAGACCTACCTGCCGAAACTCGTCGCTGGTGATTGGACCGGGACAATGAACCTGACCGAGCCTCAGGCCGGCAGTGATGTCGGTGCGCTCACGACCAAGGCGGCCCCGAACGCGGATGGCAGCTACGCCATCACCGGGCAGAAAATCTACATCACCTGGGGCGATCACGACCTCGCCGAGAACATCATTCACATGGTCCTCGCCCGCCTGCCAGGCGCGCCGAAAGGATCGAAGGGGATCTCTCTGTTCCTTGTTCCCAAGTTTCTGGTGCACGCCGATGGATCCCTGGGCGCTCGAAATTCCGTGCGCTGCATCGGGCTGGAGAAGAAGATCGGCATCCATGCGAGCCCGACTTGCGTCATGGAGTATGCAGGCGCGACCGGTTGGCTGATCGGGGAAGCCAACAAGGGCCTGGCCTGCATGTTCACGATGATGAATTCGGCGCGCTTGAATGTCGGGCTAGAAGGCGTCGGCGTCGGGGAGGCGGCCTACCAAGCGGCCTTCAGCTACGCGAAGGACCGCAGGCAGGGTGCCGCTGAAGGCGTGTCCGGCCCGGCACCCATTCTGCATCACGCGGATGTACGCCGTACACTGATCACCATGCGCGCCCGCGTCGCGGCTGCGCGGGCCATCTGTTACGCCTGCGGGGTCTCGGCAGACCTCGCGCATGCCTCCGGCGTCCCGTCGGTTCGCGCCGCCGCCAAGGCCCGGGAAGACCTGCTGACGCCTATCGCCAAGGCATGGAGCACCGACATGGGCGTCGATGTCGCCAGTCTCGGCGTGCAGGTGCATGGCGGAATGGGCTTCATGAACGACACGCTCGCCGCGCAGCTCTACCGCGATGCCCGGATAGCGCCGATTTACGAGGGCACCAACGGCATCCAGGCTATCGATCTCGTCGGGCGGAAGATCACCGCCAATGGCGGCGCCTCGATGCGCGCCATGCTGACCGAGATTGACGAAACCGTGCGGCTCGCGCGCTCCACCAACGACCCGCAATTCGTTCAGTTGGCGGAGCGTCTCTGGGCCGCTTCCAAGGCGCTAGCGGAAACGACGGACTGGATGCTCGCACGCATGAAAGCCGAAGAGCAAGATAAGGCGCTCGCTGGGGCAACTGCCTATCTCGCGCTCGCCGGCGACGTGATCGGCGGCCATTTCCTCGCGCGTGCGGCACTTGCGGCGCGGCAGAAGGATCCGGACTTTCGGGCCCGGCAGATGGCGCTGGCAGGCTTCTTCGCCGAGACCTCGCTCGCCTCCGCGCCTGGCCGCGTACCCGGTATAACTGAAGGCGGCGACCGGTTCCTCGACAACAGCCGCGCACTCTTTGGAATCGATTAGACCATGGCCGCCTGGACCAAAACCTATGACGGCGTAGAGCCCGTCCGCATCAACAAGTGGCTGGCGCTGGAAGGCGTCTGTTCGCGCCGTGAAGCGGATGCCCTGATCGAAAAGGGGCTGGTTGAGCTCGACGGGAAGCCGGTCACGGAGCTCGGCGAACGGATCGTCCCGGGACAGACGATCAAGCTGAATTCCAAGGCGGCGCAAAAGCTCGACAACCAGCTCTCGATCGTCTTGAACAAACCCGTCGGCTACGTGTCCGGAACGCCGGAACCCGGCGAGACGCCTGCCATCCGCCTGATCACCAAGGCCACGCTGAAAGGTGAAGCGCACGCGATCCCGGGACGCAACAACAAGATGGCGCCTCTTGGCCGGCTCGACAAAGACTCGCGCGGCCTTCTGATCCTATCGGAAGACGGCGTGCTGGCGAAAGCCGTCATCGGGCCGCTCAGCGAAGTCGACAAGGAGTATGTGGTCAAGGTGCTCGGCGAAATCACGCCGGAGAAACTGGCACTCCTCCGGCATGGCCTCGAACTCGACGGCCGCAAGCTTCGCCCCGCCAAAGTCAATGCCGAAGGCAAGGACACGCTCCGCTTCGTTCTGTCCGAAGGCCGCAACCGCCAGATCCGGCGGATGTGTTCGCTCGTCCACCTCCGGGTGGCGGATTTGCAGCGCATCCGCGTCGGCCCGGTCGAACTCGGCAACCTGCCGGAGGGCAAATGGCGCCCGCTCAGCCACAAGGAACGCGCGGCCCTGATCGCCGCCAGCGTCGGCAAGGCGGCAGAGGCCAAGTCGGCGAAGAAGGCACCCGCGCCGGGGCCGAAGGCGCGTAAGTCATCTGGCGAAAAGTCCAAGGAAGTGGCCTCGGAACTGGCCCCGAAAGTACCCTACCGCACCCGCAACTATGGCCTGACCGGGGAGGGCTTCCGGCGCACCAAGCTGCCGCCGCGGCCCCGTAACCCGATCAAATAGCATTCCCCTGCGTGACGGCTCGACGTGCCCTCTTGCCGGGGTATCGTCCCGGCATGGATGGATTTGAATACGTACCGACCAGCCGTTTCGGGCTGGATTATCCCTTCGGGGACGTCACGCCGGGCCTCGCCGAGACGATTGCCGTTGCGCCGGGGATCGAATGGGTGCGCATGCCGCTGCCCTTCTCGCTGAAGTTCATCAATCTCTGGCTCATCGATGATGGCGACAGCTGGACCATAGTCGACACGGGCCTCCCGCTGCCGGAGACGAAGTCCGCCTGGCGCCAGCTGCTCGATGCCCGCGTCACGCCGCAGAAGCCGCTGAAACGCGTCATCATTACCCACATGCACCCGGACCATGTCGGCAGCGCCGGCTGGCTATGCCACAAATACGGCGCCGAACTCTGGATGAGCCGTCTGGAATACATCACCTGCCGGATGCTGGTGGCCGATACCGGCCGCCAGGCGCCGCCGGTGGCCATCGAATTCTACCGCCAGTCCGGCTGGGGCGAAGCGGCCCTAGAGAACTACAAGTCGCGCTTCGGCGGATTCGGCCGGGGCGTGAGCCTGATGCCGGATGCCTACCACCGCCTGTCAGACGGAGACACGTTCGAGATGGCCGGCGCCACCTGGCAGGTCATAGTGGGCGCAGGCCATTCGCCCGAACACGCCTGCCTCTACTGCCCGGAGCGCAACATCCTGATCTCCGGCGACCAGATCCTGCCGCGCATCTCGTCCAACGTATCGGTCCACCCGACGGAACCCGAAGCTGATCCGCTGGCAGAATGGCTCGACAGTTGCCGCAAGCTCCTCACCGCGCTCCCGGAAGATTGCCTGGTCCTGCCAGCTCACAACGAGCCCTTCACCGGTGCCCACAAGCGCCTGCAGCACCTGATCGACGGCCACGAAACGGCGCTCACCCGCCTGCGGCGGCGCCTCGAGAAGGGTCCTGCTAACGTGCTGGACACGTTTGTCTCGGTATTCGGCCGGGCGATCGAGGGCGACGAACTTAGCATGGCCACGGGTGAGGCGCTCGCACACCTGAATTACCTCAAACACCGGGGCGAACTGGCCGTTGCCCGCTCCGAAAGCGGCGTGGCGCTTTACAACCTCGCCCATGTCGCCCAACCCGGCGAATAGCAGTCTGACCCGGTATTTCGCCTTCGCAGAGCATTACCTTTTCGTCTAAGACTGGCCCCGAAGCGGATTCTTGAGGTCGTGATGCCGAGCGAAATCGACGCCCAGACCCAACCGGCGCCGCCAGCGTCCACCTGGGAAAAGGTCAAGCGGGAGCTTAAGGAGTGGGGCGCCACGCTGGCCATCGTCGCGCCGGCATTCCTGCTGTTCACGGGCCTCCTGTACGAGCAGCGCGTGATTCCCTCCGAAAGCATGGTGCCGACGCTGGAAGTCGGCGACCGCGTCGCCGTTGCCAAGTTTGCCTATGGATACGGGCGCTATTCTCTCCCGCTCAGCCTCGGCCGCTACCTGCCACTCGGCGAAGGCCGGTTTTTCCCCAGCACGCCGGAGCGCGGCGAAGTGGTGGTTTTCGAACATACCCATTCCGACCGGGTCATGATCAAGCGCATTGTCGGCCTGCCCGGCGACACGGTGCAGATCCTAGGCGAGACGTTGATCATCAACGGTCAGCCGGTGGAGTCCGAATTGGTCCGCGAAGTGCGCTATGCGCCTGACAAGGAAGTGGTGATAGAACAGGTTCAGGAATGGACCGAAACGATCGGCGACCGGACCTGGACCACCCACAGGGGCCTTCGCGGCCGCCCGGTCTCGGACACCTTGCTCTTCGTCGTGCCGGAGGATCATCTGTTCCTGATCGGCGACAACCGCAACAATTCCTACGACAGCCGCGAACTCTCCGGCCATTGCCCGCCCATCAATGGCGTGGTCGACCGTGCAGGCTGCCCGCTGCGGGGCGATCCGGATGACGCCTCGATCGGTTTTGTCCCAACGGATCACCTGATCGGGCGCGCAGATACCGTGCTGCTGACCTTCCATCGCTGCCAATTGCAGGACGGCGAGGAGTGCAAGAAACGCGTCTGGCGCGGACTCTAGTTTAACCCGCCGCTCCGTTGGCTTCGCGCTTGCCCGGACCGGGCAACGCCGTTAGTCGGAAGCTGCGGGCGAGGAGCCTTGCTTGAACCACTCGGGGGAAGGACGATGCCAGACACGACATCGGCCGGGTCGCGGCGCGGACCCATCATTATCTCCCGGCATGGCCGACCTGCGCTGGATCGCCGGGCCGGGCCAAAGCTCGGCTGGCGTGAGTATGTCGGCTGGTGGGATCGGTATGAAGCGGGCCCACTCGCCGACGGCCAGAAAGCGCCTCAAGCCCTGATGGACCTCGTCGCGGACGCCGATGTGGTGTTTGCATCCGGACGGCTGCGGGCCCAGCAAACCGCTGGTATCGCTTTGCCGCACAAGAGCGCCGCGCATGATCCCGTGTTCAATGAGGCAACGCTGCCGCCGCCAAAGTTCGCCGGTGTAAAGGCCCTGCCGAAAACCTGGAACGTGCTGGCGCGTACCGCTTGGCTGGCCGGCCACAGCCTTGGCGGCGAAAACTCGAAAGAGGCGCGCCTGCGGGCCAAGATCGCGGCGCTGCGGCTGCATGAGGCCTCCGCGCAGGGAAAGGTCTATCTGGCCGCCCATGGCTGGTTCAACCGGATGCTCCGCCCGGAACTCCGCCAGCTTGGCTGGGTCTGCGTGGAAGACGGCGGAGACCGTTACTGGAGCTACCGCGTCTACACGTATCGCGGGGGATAATCCGGCCGGTGGCCGGTATTTCGGTTGTCGGTCCCTGCCGGGGGCTCTAGAACTTTCAAAAAGCGGCGGGAGCAGGATGCCAGATATGGCTGAGACCAAGATCAAACCGGTCGATAAGATGACCTTCGAGGAAGCGCTCGCGGAACTCGAGGGCATCGTGCGGCAGCTCGAAACGGGCGACGTCGAACTGGAAAAATCCATCGCGATCTATGAGCGCGGCGCAGCGCTGAAGGCGCATTGCGAAGGGCGCCTGAAATCTGCGGAACTGAAGGTCGAGCAGATCGTGCAAGGCAGCAACGGCCCGGCCACCGAACCTGCAGCATTCGACTGAGAGTTCGAACAGGCAATGGCGGACGTTACCGGGTTCGAGCAAAGGCTGAAGGAAGTGGCAGACCGGGTGACGGTTGCGCTCGATCAGCTTATTCCGCCGGCCAGCGGCCCTGAAGCCAACCTGATGCGCGCCATGCGCCACGCGGCCCTCGCCAATGGCAAAAGGATGCGGCCCTTCTTCGTGCTCGAAACCGGCGCGATGTTCGGCGCCTCCGAAAAAAGCCTGTTGCGCACTGCGGCGGCGCTCGAGTGCGTCCACTGTTATTCGCTCGTCCACGACGACCTGCCGTGCATGGACGATGACGATTTCCGGCGCGGCCAACCCACCGTCCATAAGGCCTTCGACGAGGCGACGGCCGTTCTTGCGGGCGACGCCCTGCTGACGCTGGCGTTCAAGATCCTGGCCTCGAATGAAACCCATGACGATCCGGCCATCCGGGTCATGTTGATCGAGCGTCTTGCCGACGCCTCAGGCGCCCGCGGCATGGTGGGCGGCCAGATGATCGACATGCTGGAGCTCGACAGTCCCCGGGACCTCAACACGATCACCCGGATGCAGCGCCTGAAGACGGGCGCCCTGATCTCCTACGCCATGGAAGCCGCCGCGATCATCGGTCATGCGCGGGAAGCCGAGCGCAACGCCTTGGCCGGCTTTGCCAATGACCTCGGCCTCGCCTACCAGATTGCCGACGATATTCTGGACGCGGAAGGCGACGAAGAGGTCGCCGGCAAGCCGCTGCGGACTGATCATGTTGCTGGAAAAGCCAATTTCGTGACCCTCCTGGGGGTTGATGGGGCCCGCCAACGGGTCCGTTTGCTGGCGGCCCAGGCCAAGGAACATCTGGGAATTTTCCGTGACAAGGCCGCTATACTGCTCCATTCCGTGGACTATGTATTGAATAGGCCACGTTGAAACAGCTGCGCTGACATCAAGAAAAGACAACGCGAGATGACAGAAATTCGTCCCAACCGGCTGCTCGATGCCATCAATTCCCCGGCGGACCTGAAGGGCCGTTCGCGCGCCGAAATCAAGCAGATCGCCGACGAAGTCCGCGAGGAAGTCATCGATGTCGTGGCGGTGACCGGCGGCCACCTTGGCTCGGGCCTGGGCGTGGTCGAACTGACGGTGGCGATCCATTCGGTCTTCAATACGCCGGATGACAAGCTCGTCTGGGATGTTGGTCACCAGTGCTATCCCCACAAGATTCTCACCGGCCGCCGCGACCGGATGCGCACCTTGCGGCAGGGCGGCGGCCTTTCCGGCTTCACCAAGCGTTCCGAGAGCGAATACGACCCGTTCGGCGCTGCCCACGCCTCAACCTCGATTTCCGCAGGCCTCGGCTTTGCAAAGGCCCGCGACCTTCAAGGCCGTAAGAACAACGTGGTCTGCGTCATCGGTGACGGGTCGATGTCGGCCGGCATGGCCTACGAAGCGATGAACAACGCGGGCGCTGACAAGTCGCGCCTGATCGTCATCCTCAACGACAACGACATGTCGATTGCGCCGCCGGTCGGCGCCATGAGCCACTATTTCTCGCGCCTTGTCTCTTCGCGCCCTTATCGCGGGCTTCGCCGTTTCGCGAAGAAGGTTGTTGCGCCGATGGGCCTCGAGTCCCCAGCCCGCCGCGCCGAGGAATACCTGCGCGGATTCGCCATGGGCGGGACGATGTTCGAGGAGATGGGCTTCTACTATATCGGCCCGGTCGACGGGCACGATCTCGATACGCTGCTGCCGATCCTTGAAAACGTCCGCGATATCGAGGACGGCCCGATCCTGCTTCACGTTGTGACGCAAAAAGGGAAGGGCTACGCACCGGCCGAAAATTCCGCCGACAAGTATCACGGCGTCTCGAAATTCTCGGTTGTCACGGGCGAGCAGGCCAAGGGCGCCGCCGGCCCGCCGACCTATCAGAAAGTGTTCGGCCAGACGCTCGCCAAGCTTGGCGCAACCGATGACAAGATCTGCGCCATCACGGCCGCTATGCCGTCCGGTACCTCGACGGACATCTTCGGCGCGAAGTTCCCGGACCGCCATTTCGATGTCGGCATCGCCGAGCAACACGCCGTCACGTTCGCGGCAGGTCTCGCAGCCGATGGCATGAAGCCCTTCTGCGCGATCTACTCGACCTTCCTGCAGCGCGGCTATGACCAGGTCGTCCACGATGTGGCGATCCAGAAACTGCCCGTGCGCTTTGCGCTCGACCGTGCCGGCCTCGTCGGCGCTGACGGTGCAACCCATGCCGGCAGTTTCGACATCGGCTATCTCGGCGCGTTGCCCGGCTTTGTCTGCATGGCACCGGGTGATGAAGCCGATCTTGCCCGGATGGTGAAGACCGCGCTCGAGATCGACGACGGCCCAAGCTCCATCCGCTATCCGCGCGGCGAGGGCATCGGCATCGAAATCCCGTCCGACCTGAAAGCCCTCGAGATCGGCAAGGGTCGGATCGTCCGCGAAGGAACCACCGTCGCGATCCTGTCTTTCGGCGCGCGCCTGCAGGAGTCTCTGAAGGCAGCCGAAATGCTCTCCGCGCAAGGGCTCAGCACCACCGTTGCAGACGCCCGCTTCTCGCGGCCGCTGGACGCCGAACTGGTCGAGCGTCTGGCCAAGGAACACGAGGTCCTGATCACGATCGAAGAAGGCGCCAAAGGCGGCTTCGGCAGTTTCGTGCTCGAACACCTGGCCAATGCCGGCGCCTTGGACACCGGCCTCAAGATCCGCATCATGACCCTGCCGGATGTTTTCCAGGACCAGGATTCGCCGTTCGCCATGTACGAGACGGCCGGCCTCAACGCCCGCCACATCGCCGCCCGCGCCATTGAGGCCCTCGGGCGAGGTGACATTTCGGCAATCGAGAGAACCGCCCGCGCCTGAACGCCCGCCGCCACAAATTGACCTCAGTTCAGCCCTGTCGCCGCTTGGCTTGCCACGCTAAGCAAAGCGCTGCGCATCCTTCTTTCAGCGCGACTCAACGCTTTTCACCGGAGAAAACCGATGCTTCGTCCCCTCCTGTTTGCCGTGGTTTCCGCGCTCGTGCTCGGCGCCTGCGCTTCATCGACTTCCTCGGGCCCGGCCAAGCCCGAAGCGACCGAGACCTCGGTCGTCGTCTCGACCTTCAATCTTGGCCTCCAGACCGCGGACGAACTCGTCGCCGCCGGAAACACGCCGACCGCCATCCAGCGGCTCATGCAGCTTGTTGGTGACACCAGCCTGTCGCCCCAGCAGCGCTCCGAAGTGCTCCACAGACTCGGCCAACTCAGCATCTCGCCGACGGGATATGACGCAGAAGGCGCAGTCGACTATTTCAACGAAGTGCTGAGAGACTTCGCAACGACCGCCGCAGCGAAACAGTCCGCCGCCGCCTTGCCGGCCGCCGAAGCCGCCGTTGCCGTCCACCTCGCCACTGTAGAATCGGTTGACTCAACCCGGTCCGACAAGTTCCTCGCGCTGTTCAACCTTGGCCGTCATCAGGACGCCATCGACCTGATGGTCGCCAATGACATCCTGCCGGGCAACGAGGAGCTGCTGGCGATGTACCAGATCGGCTATCTCTGCGACGACTCCAACCTCACCGGCCGCGCCTATTCGGTCTCTGACCGCGACGGCACCCTCCGCAGCCTCCGCTTCTGCGACTTCGGTAAGTAAGGCTCCGACCTGCGCGGGGAGCGCCGCGTAATCCAGACCGGCCCCCTGCGGCCGCAGGCTATCACTTGCCCGGCAAGCGGAGGTCTGCGGCCGATTTGCTTGGCGCAAGAGCGGCGATCCCTGCCAAATTTGGCCCGCGGCCCCTTCAAAGGGCCCTCCAGACATGGTTTGCTGGCTGCAACCAAACAATCTGGAGGAAAATGACCATGGCCGAAGGCGCGAGTTCGAACTGGCCCGTGATGTCGATTGCGGCGGCCAATGCAGCGCTCGCAGGGCCGGGCTCCCCGGTCGAGCTGGAGGATGCCGTGATCCGCGGCGTTCCAATGAAGGTCTACAAGAACGCACCGCCCACCATCCCCTTCATCCTAGAAGCGGCCGCCGCCCAGTTCGCCGACCGGACCTACATCGTCTACGAAAACGAACGCGTCACCTTCCGCGCCCTGCATCTGGCCTCGCGGACGCTGGCTAAGGCGCTGGTGTCGGATTTCGGCATCGTGAAGGGCGACCGCGTCGCGGTCATCATGCGCAACTATCCCGAATGGCCGCTCGGCTTTTACGCTGCTCTAAGCGCCGGCGCGATCACGACACCGATGAATTCCTGGTGGACCGCCGAAGAGCTGGAGTACGGACTGTCGTTCGTCGGCGTCAAAGCCGCGATCGTCGACGCCCAGATTTACGAGCGCATCCGGGGCATGCTCGAACGTCTGCCCGACTTGAAGCACATCCTGATTGCCCGCGAGTCCGTAGAAGAAATTGCCGATCCGCGCGTCGCCTCCCTGAATGACATTGTGGGTCATCCGAATTCCTGGGCCGACCTGCCTGACGTTGGTCCTTCCGGCGTCGAACTCGGCCCCGATGACGATGCGACGATCATGTATACGTCCGGCACCACAGGAAAGCCGAAGGGCGCTCTCGCCACGCACCGCGCCGTCATCTCCAACATGTTCAATTCGACCACGTGCCAGGCCCGCATGTACCTGCGTAAAGGCGAGCCCATCCCCGCGCCGGACCCGGAAGCCATGCGCGGCACGCTGCTTGCTGTGCCCTTCTTCCACGCGACCGGATCCTTCGCGATCCTGATCCCCTCCGCCCTGCGCGGCGACAAGATCGTGTCGATGTACAAATGGGACGCGGGCCAGGCGCTGCCGATCATCGAAGCGGAAAAGATAACGTCCGTAGGCGGCGTACCCGCGATCGCCTGGCAGCTGCTGGAACATCCGGACCGCGACAAGTATGATCTCTCGAGCATTCAGGTCATTTCCTATGGCGGTGCGCCGTCGGCGCCGGAACTCGTCTCGACGATCAAGAAGCGCTTTCCGGAAGCGGCCCCCGGCAATGGCTGGGGAATGACGGAGACCTGCGCGACGGCCACTCTGAACATCGGCGAAGACTATGTGAACCGCCCCTCCAGCGCCGGCGCGCCTCCGGGCGCAGTCGAGATCAAGATCTGCGACCCTGAGGGCAGGGATGTTCCGCAGGGCGTGGTGGGCGAACTCTGGTGCAAGAGCCCATCGAATTGCCGGCTCTACTGGAACCGCCCGGACGCCACCGCCGAAACCTTCCGCAATGGCTGGGTGGTCACCGGCGACCTTGCGCGCATTGACGAGGAAGGCTTCCTCTACCTGGTCGACCGCGCCAAGGACATGCTGATCCGCGGCGGCGAGAATATCTACTGTATCGAAGTCGAGAACGCCCTCTATGATCACCCTGCCGTGATGGACGCCGCAGTCGTCGGCATCCAGCACAAGATCCTTGGCGAGGAAGTCGGCGCCATCGTGCAGCTGAAGCCGGGCAAGAGCGCCTCCGAAGCAGAACTGCGCGCGCACGTCGCCGGGCAGCTGGCGGCGTTCAAGGTGCCGGTTGAAATCCAGTTCCTGAACGAGCCTCTGCCGCGCAACGCAAACGGCAAGATCGTGAAGTCGGAACTGCGCCAGCGCTTTAAAGCGAGAGCCTGATCGCATGACCATTACGAAAAGGCGCATCGGCGACCGGGATGTCCATCCCGTGGGCCTCGGTTGCATGAACATCACGCACGCGTATGGGCCGCCGATTGATGAGACCGAGGCTAAGGCCCTGCTGTTGCGGGCCCTGGACCTGGGTTGCGATTTTCTCGACACGGCCACGATTTACGGCCTCGGCCGCAGCGAGGAACTGATCGGCGAGGCGCTGGGCCACCGGCGCAAGGAATACTTCCTCGCCAGCAAGTGCGTGCTGGGTTTTCAGGATGGCCAGCGCGTGCTCGATGCCCGGCCGGAAGCGATCAAGGCTGCCTGCGAGGCCAGCCTGAAACGTCTGCGCACGGACGTCATCGATCTCTACTACCTTCACCGGCCCGATCCGAAGGTGCCGATCGAAGACTCCGCCGGTGCGCTGGCTGACCTTGTGAAGGACGGCAAGATCCGTTTTATCGGCCTGTCCGAGATGGGGGAGGCGCAGTTGCGCCGCGCCCATGCGGTGCATCCCGTCGCCGCCATGCAATCGGAATACTCGCTCTGGGTTCGCAATCCTGAGATTGCCGTGCTCGACGCCTGCCGGGAACTTGGCACCGTCCTCGTCGCCTTCTCGCCGGTCGGCCGGGGCTTTCTCGCCGATCCGCCTGCCGACCCGGCGACCTTCCACGATATCGACATGCGCCGCTTCATGTTCCCGCGCTTCTCGCCGGAATTCTATCCGAAGAATCTCGCTTTGCTGGACGAGGCCCGCGCCGTCGCCCGCGAGGCCGGCTGCACGGTCGCGCAACTCGCGCTCGCCTGGACGCTGGCGAAGGGCGACCACGTCATCCCGATCCCCGGCACCACGAAGCGCGCCCACCTCGAAGACAATCACGCGGCGGCGTCGGCAACGCTCACCGCCGCGCAGGTCGCTCGCCTCGACTCGCACTTCGCGCCCGAACGCGCCGCCGGCCCTCGCTACAACCCGGTCGGACAGGCAAGCGTGACCACCGAAATGTACGACTTCGAAAAGCAGGCCCATGGCGGATAAGCCGCCGGTTGCGCTGGAGAACCGGGGCGAGGGCGAAGACGGGCGGCGCTACTCGCCCTCCGCGGCGCGCAACCGCGAACCGATCCGCGATGTTCTGGCGCCGCTGATAACGGCGCCCGCCCGCGTGCTTGAGATCGCTTCCGGGACGGGCGAGCACGGTGCTTTCCTGACGTCGGCACTGCCACACCTCAGGTGGACCTATTCGGATATCGACTCCGACAGTCTCGCCAGCCAGCGTGCATGGCAGAAGGCCGACATCACCGGCCGCCTGACAGGGCCGCTTTGCATTGATGCGTCAACGGGCGAATGGGGCGAGGCGGAAGGCCTCGCCCAATGGGACGTAGTCTTCTCTGCCAACATGGTGCACATCGCGCCGTGGCCAGCCGCAGAAGGCTTGATCCGCGGGGCGGGGCGGTTGCTCAGGCCCGGTGGCCTGCTGATCCTCTATGGACCGTTCGCCCGCTCAGGGGGCATCGCGCCGTCGAATGCTGCGTTCGACGAAAGCCTGAAGTCCCGCAACCCCGACTGGGGCGTGCGCGATCTTGACGTTGATATCTCGCCGCGGGCCCGTGCCGCGGGCCTGGAGCTCACCGCAGTCACCGAAATGCCCGCCAACAACCTGACAGTCGTCTTCCTGCGCAGCTAAGACTTCGGCTCCCATACTTCCGTATCGTGGTCAGGATGCTGGTTGTTGGTGCGGCTGATCTGCGTCGCTTCTTCCGGCATCTCGTCTTCCGTCGCGCCAAAATGCTGGAGACCCGGCAATTGGTCCATCTGCGGCAGGCGGCCTTCCATCCCCAGCTGGAAGTTCAGCGGAATGGAGGCGGGCTCATCGAAGGCGCCGATGCTCATCGAGATGTGCTGGCTGTCGTGGTGGCGATAGTAGAGCGGCGTGCCGCAGTCACGGCAATAGCCCCGGCAGACCTTTTCCGAACTGTGGAACTCGGCCGGTATGCCGCGCATCACCTGAAAGTCCTTGAGCGGAACACCCACAAGCGCCGCGAAGAAGTTGCCGGTCGCCTTCTGGCACATGCGGCAATGGCAGACGTGCGAATTGTCCAGCAGGCCGGCGGCGAGAAACCGGACACGCCCACACTGGCAACCCCCGCTGCGCGCCTGCACCATGGGCCTATTCCTTGCCGCCCCCGAACCGCTCGGTCCACTCCGCCACTTGCGTGTCCTCGATCTTCTGGAAAAGCACGTCCGGAGGCGTGATCGGAGCGCCGCGCGGGATGGCGTCCAGCAAGGAGGTGTCATTCCAGTCCGGCCAGCGGCGATTACCCTCCGGAATGCCGAGCGCATCGAGTACCTTCTTAGAGGCATCCGGGATGATCGGCTGAGCGATGATCGCGAAGACAGCAGCGAGGTTGATCCCAGCCCGCACACCGACAGCTGCGCCGTCCAAATCCGACTTGTACTTCACCCAAGGCTCGGCCTTGGTGAGATACTCGTTACCGGCCGCCCACAGTGCCCGCGTCTCCGCTGCCGCCTTGCGGAACTCCATCGCCTCATAATATTCGTCAATCGCCTTGAGACGCATAGAAAGCTCATTCGCCATCCAGGCCTCCGCCTCGCCGGGCTCGCCGGCTTCCGGCACCTTGCCATCAAACTTCGAGGCACAATACTTGGTGATCCGGTTGACGAAGTTGCCCAGCACGTTCGCCAGGTCAGAGTTCACCGAGGCCTGGAAGCCCTCCCACGTGAACGCCGCATCTGAGCCTTCCGGCGCGTTCGCAATCAGGTACCAGCGCCAATAGTCCGCCGGCAGAAGGCTCAGCGCCGTATCCATGAACACGCCGCGCTTCTGGCTCGTCGAGAACTTGCCGCCATACCAGGTGACCCAGTTGAACGCCTTCAGCTTGTCGACGGTCTTCCACGGCTCGCCGGACCCCAGCATCGTCACCGGGAAGCTCACCGTGTGGAACGCCACATTGTCCTTGCCCATGAATTGAACATACTCAGTCTGGTCCGCGCCCTTGTCGCGCTTCCAGAGCTTCTCCCAATCCTTGCCGTTCGCTTCCGCCCATTCCTGCGTCGCGGAAATGTACCCGATCGGCGCATCGAACCAGACATAGAATACCTTGTTCTCGAAGCCCGGCCGCGGTGATCCGTCTGCGGACGTTACCTTCACGCCCCAGCTGAGGTCGCGCGTGATGGAGCGCGCGATCAGGCCCTCGTCCAGCCACTTGTTGGCAATCGACACCGCCAGCGACGGCCAGGCCTTGCCCTTCTCGTTCACCCAGGCGCGGATCGTGTCCTGCATGCCGGTCTGCTGCAGGTACAGATGCTCCGTGTCCCGCACTTCGATGTTCCGGCTGCCGGTAACCGCCGAGTACGGATTGATCAGGTCCACCGGGTCCAGCAACCGCCCGCAATTGTCGCACTGGTCGCCGCGCGCTTTCTCAAACCCGCAATGCGGACACGTGCCCTCCACATACCGGTCCGGCAGGAAGCGCCCGTCGTCCACCGCATAAACCTGTTTCGAGGTCTGCGCCTCGATCAGCCCGTTCTTCTCCAGCTGTTGCGCGAAATGCTGCGTCAGCTTGTGGTTCGCCGGCCGCGACGTCCGGCCGAACCAGTCATACGACAGAAGGAAGCCTTCGCCCGCCTTGCGCTGGATCTCGTACTGCTCGTCGCAATACTGCTGCACCGTCTGACCCGCCGCCTGCGCCGCCAGCTCGGCCGGCGTCCCGTGTTCGTCGGTCGCGCAGATGTAAGTCACGTCGTGACCCTTCAGGCGCATCACGCGGGCATACACGTCCGCCGGCAGCATCGACCCGGCCAGGTTGCCGAGGTGCTTTACCCCGTTGATGTAGGGCAGGGCAGACGTGATGAGAATGCGCCGGGTTTGGTTCATGGGACGCCTCTTAACCTTTCGGATCAGGGAAGTGCGCCTTTTAGCGCCCCGTGCAACAAAGGAAAGCGCTACACGCGGCCCCAATAGGTTACCCGGCGCAACAGGACTTCCATTGGCCCGCGCGGCGCAAGGCTGCGCCAGATACCCGTAAACAAAAGGGATCCGATCGCCACCAGGGCTGCCACGAGGATCGCCTCGGCCGCCCCCATGGTCCCGAAGCGGTCCAGCCCATAGGCCGAGAAGATCAACGACAGAATAACCGACTGGAGCAGGTACGCCGTCAGCGACGCGGAGCCGGCCCGCGCGAAGAACCGCCGGATTGGGCCTGCGACGCCGCCGGATACCGCTGCAATCAGCCCAACATAACCGAGCGCAGAAAAGGCCGAGAAGGCCATGATCACGCCGCTGCCAAGAATGTAGGTGCTGTCCACCGATGAAGACGCCTGCAGCAGGACCCAGGCGCCGAGCGCGCTGCCCGCAATCCCGATCGGCAGGAACACGCGGCGCGACAGTCGCCAGATCGGCGCCATCGGCTGGTCGATGACGCCCGCCTTCACGGCCGCCAGGCCGAAACAGAAAAACCCGAACACCGAGATGCCTTGCTGGACTATCACACTCGGCAGGACGAACGGCAGAAGTTCGAGCCGGTACAGCGCGGCGTCCCAGAAGCTGCCTTCGCCGAACGCTGCGAACGCATCGGCGTCCATCTCGTCATAGCCCGCCCCGGCCATGGCCTCCGGCGCGTAGGTCTCACCAGCCCAGATCATCCCTGCAAAGGCAAACAGCAGCAGGGTATTCAGCGCGATCAAGGCGATCCCGGTACGGACAAGTACTTTGACCGAAGCGCCCCGCAGCACGAACAGCAGGCATCCCAACAGGCCATAGCTGAGCAGGATGTCGCCGATCCAGAAGAAGATGAAATGCAGGATGCCGAGCACGATCAGCGCGGTCATCCTGCGAAAATAGCGCGGTGCAAAATCCTTCCCCGCCCGCTCGGCGGCCATTAACTGATAGGCGAGGCCCGCACCGAACATCATCGAGAACAACGGATAGGATTTCATCAGGAACAGCAGGCTGACGAGGCTGTAGGCCGCATGATCCGCGACCGTATCGAGCCCGCCATTGTGAAACCCGCTGGTAAACGGCTGGGCAAACCCGATCACGTTGACTACTGCGATGCCGAACAGGGCGAACGCCCTGAGCAGGTCAGGCATCAGGGCACGGTCTGCCATGCTGGGCCTCCCCGGAAGTAGAATGAGGCGAGTGTTGGCGAGATTGAGGCTGCTGGCAAGGCAAACCGCCTCCTGCGCTTGCGCCAAGAGGGCGATTCCGGTATCCGCAAACCCGTGCCGGCATAGCTCAGCTGGTAGAGCACCTGATTTGTAATCAGGGGGTCACGGGTTCGAGTCCTGTTGCCGGCACCACAATTTGATACTTAGTACGTTGTATCAAATCGGAGTTCCGGAGACGGCACCGCCCCTCGAGTACAAAACGAGGTACAAAGCAGCGCGATGCGGATAGTCTTGAAACACATCAGGTTGCTGCCAAACGGCAAGTTCCAATACCGGCGAGTTTGGCCCCAGGATGTGCGTGAAGCGCTTCCGGAATTGGGCCGGGAACTCAAGCGGACATTTGACGTAAATCTCGGCCGCGAAGGGGCGATCCTTAAGGCGGTAACTCTGGACCGTCAGTTCGATGGAACAGCGCGCTCGGTGCGAGACAATCGCGGGGAGCGACCTTCATGGGAAGTGATGCAGGGTGTCCGACAGTGGTACGAAGAGAACAAGAGGGACCTTGCGGCCGTCATTTTGGAGGGCGTTGCCTATGAGGCGCATGGCGGAGAAATTCTGATCGAGGAGACGGCGGCTGATCTGGAGATCGAGCGCATTATCGAGCAGGCCGCCAAGAAGACCGGCCGAGATAATCGCGGACACCCGTCGAAGCTTTCGCTGGAAGAAAGACTGAAGATCGAAATCTTGAGCAGCGGTCACCTAAAGGCGCCGCCACTCAACGTGAGCGAAGCGTTTCGGCTCTACACTGAGAAGAATAAGGCGGGCCGAGTGGATCGGTCGGCAAAAACTGCCGTTGACCAGTTTCTCGAGTTCGCTGGAGACATCGAGATCGGCGCCATCCGCGGCCCGCAGGTCATGGACTGGCTTGATCAATTGGTGAACCAACGGGGGCAGGGCTATGAGACCGTCAAAAAACGTCTCGGTGCGATGAAGGCTATCGTCAACTTTGCCCGTAGGCGCGGTTCATTTGAAGGACCAAATCCATTCGTGGGCCATAAGGCTCCAGAACACGCAGTTGCCACACTCGACCGGTTGCCCTTTCACAAAGTGCATCTCGACGCGATCGACCGGTATCTCGACGCCGGCGCCGTTAGGGATGAAACCCGATGGGTGATCGCGTTGTTGAAGCTGACGGGCTGCCGACCTAGCGAGATTGGCGGACTGCGCGCCGAGGACCTGTCGCTCGAAACAGAAGTCCCATACGCCATGGTGCGCTGGGGCGACGATCGGCGTCTCAAGACCTTAGATAGTGAGCGGAGGGTGCCGCTGATTGGCGCGGCGCTCGAAGCTGCGCGGCGCGCCCGGGCTCGACGAAAAACAGGTTGGCTCTTCCCCTCTTTGGCTCCGGGCTCGTCGAAACTCAATGATAATCAGGCCATCTCTGCACGCATCAACGCAGTGATCAGGCGGGCTGGCGTGGCATCTTCGCCAAGACTTGTCTGTTACAGCTTTCGTCACACGGTGGCGGCGGCGTTGGATCAGACCCCGGGCATCGCGCATGCCGTTCGTGAGCGTGTTCTAGGGAGAAGGCGCGCTCAATATGGAGCGCGAG
>LNFM01001962.1_pt1 | contig 95343 bp, 96 predicted proteins | sample 596031 | NCBI WGS metagenome assembly LNFM01 (sample SAMN04254537, study PRJNA301005) | activated carbon metagenome | isolation source: dual media filters at the Ann Arbor, Michigan drinking water treatment plant | place: USA: Ann Arbor
AGCAGATGCGCGTCTACTGGACGAACGTGTGCGGAGATTGCCCGCTTCGGCGCAAATGCACGACCGGCAACGAGCGCCGCATCAAACGCTGGGAACACGAGCATGTCCTCGAAGCGGTGCAGGAGCGGCTCGACGCGAACCCGAACGCGATGCGTGAGCGCCGCGAGACGGTCGAACATCCGTTCGGCACCATGAAGATGCGCATGGGCGCGACGCACTTCCTGATGAAGACGCTGCCGCGTGTCGCCTCCGAAATGGCCCTGCACGTGCTCGCCTACAATCTCACGCGCGTCATGAACATCGTCGGCGTGAAGGGGCTGATCGCGGCCGTGCGCGCGTGACGCCGAAGCGTGCGCTAAGGGCTGCCGACGCGCTTCAGGATCGATCAGAACGTGCTCTCGACGAAAAACGTGACGAAACCGGTCAAAACCGCCCACCATCACTGAGGACAAATCCGCCGGAACTCACCCCGCCGCGTTCTCACACAACCAAGACCCAAAGCTGTCCTGAGCAGTTGCGACATCCTTGGCGGACTGACGACACCATAACCCACACGGCCTTCACAGCGTCCGTCGGCAGCCCCACACGCCTGCACTAAATTCCGAAGTGTCGGTCCGGAGAGGTGTACGCATTACCCTTCATATGGCCCCAGTCGCTGAAGAGCCGGCTCCGATGTGGTGGTCACACTAGGCGTAAACGGAGCGAACACGCTCATTGTCGGAGTTTGGACTATGTCGTGGTCCACCACGTTTCCTTGGCACCACGACCATGATCGCGCGCGTGGCGGGTCCTCCTTGCGCTTTGGTCTAGCTGATGCCGCCGACCCTGGAGCGAAACTGCGCGTAGGCAACGGCTAGTTGGCTTCTGTCCCGGTCCTGACATTCCCGGCGCGGGCGGGGACCTTTGCGTCAGGTCGAGTTGACGCCGGCACGCCGGGAGTACGACGTCTATCGCTTTCGCAACCGTCTGAGCAGAATGTTGCATCGCGTGGGCCAATAATCGAGTACTTACCTCGATACACCTCGTGTTGGGCGCGGGGTTGAACGGACGCTTGTAAAAACCAAAGGAACTAAACATGCTCGGCAAGTGTCCGAAGTGCGAAGCTACGCCGAACATCGTGGTCGACACGCTGAGAGCCCGCGATGAATCCTCGCAGCGAACACTGCCCGTGTTCTTATTCTTGTGCGATCGGTGCAACACGATACTCAGCGTCGCGCTTGACCCGGAATGGCAGGCACAAGTCGTTGCTCGTCAACTCCGCACGGTCGATCGAGGATCTACGAGCAATTGAGCATTCTCCTCGCAAGAGCGCGCATATTGCTCGTTGAGGCCAATCGAATGTCTCTCGAAACTTTAGGTTGGAACGGCCGATGGCGAGAATTGTTTGAGGTCCATATCTCTGAGGGCCTCGTACCGGCACGCGTGGTCGGTGAGCACCGTAGCCACTTTAGGATCGCCACCGAGCGTGCTGAACTCTCGGCCGGTACTGCGGGGCGACTGCGCAACGCAGCATCGCAGAGATCCGACTTGCCGGGCGTCGGGGACTTCGTAGCAGTAAGTCTCTCGAAGGGCGACGGCCCGGCCACCATCGAGGCGGTGTTGCCGCGGACCAGCGCCTTGATTCGCAAAGCATCAGGGACGCCGGAGCCGCAGCTTCTTGCGGCCAATGTCGATGTCGTCTTCATCGTGACAGCACAGGGTGGTGACTTCAATCTGCAGCGTATGAAGCGCTATCTTGCCCTGGTGCAGCAAAGTGGTGCCGCCCCGGTGATCGTTGTCAATAAATCGGATTTGGGAGATGAAATTATTGGATTGGGAGGAGCAATCGCGGGGATTGGACCGGAAGTGCCCACTCATGCGATTGGCGCGCGCGCGAGCGACGGTCTGCGTGTTCTGGAGCAATATTTCCAGGGCAATCGCACCGTCGCATTTGTCGGCTCATCCGGCGTCGGCAAATCGACATTGACGAACAAGCTGCTTGGCCGCGACGCACAAGCAACACAGGAAGTCCGAAGCTATGATGGTCGCGGCCGACATACGACGACCTTTCGCCAGTTGCTCGTCCGACCTCAAGGCGGCGCCATTGTTGACACGCCCGGCTTACGCGGTTTGGAACTCTGGAACGCCGACGGCGCCGATGAGAGGGACTTCGACGATATCGAACGCTTAGCAACGCAATGCCGGTTTCGTAATTGTCGTCACGGCACCGAGCCAGGTTGCGCGGTTCGATCTGCCACGGCGCTCGGTGACCTCGAGGCGGAACGCTTAGCCGACTACCTTGCACATTCGGGCGGACCGACTCGCAACGCGCGATGATTTCTTCAATTCAATACCTAGCACTAAGACGTGAAGTCGGCGCTTACCGATCAGACCAACTGAAAACGCGGCGCCACTGGGGGTGGGCGCCGCGTCTCTGCAAGCTCGTCTGCCTTATGGAGTAGCTGCGAGCCTGGAGCGGTTCGGCTGCGACGGCAAGGCTGAACTTCCAGCGGTGCCTGGACGGACGCGGCTCCCTCGTCCAAAGCGCGGGACGCGGACTTTTCTTTTCGTTCCCGCGTGGGCCGTCACGAGCCAAAGAGCCGGTCTTCCTACCGTCGCGGATGGGTGGGTGTTCGTGCAGGAGTTCGCCCTCGGCGTGCGCGAGCCCATGTCTATCCCGCAAACCCCGAACGCGTCCTCTGGGCCTTGAAGACCAGGGGCTTTTTCGTGTCTCGCGAAGGCTCCAACCCGATAGGCACATCGCAGTAAAGGCCGGAGATCCACTAGTCTAGCTAAGGGTTGCCCGACCGTGGAACGGCGAGGATATCGACGCTCAAGTAACGCAGTGCCTGCTCTGTGACACTTCCGATCAAGGCCTTTAATAAACCGGAGCGGCCGTGGGTGCCCATGATGAGCAAGTCGGCACGCACATCAGAAACAACCCGCGAGATCACATCTGTCGCTTCACCTTCCTGAAGTCGAACAGTCCATCTCGGCCCGCCCAGATTGTTGTCCACGAGAAACTCGGTCAGTTCATCAGAAGCGTTTCGCCGTTCATCATCTACATATTTTGCAATCGCAGCGGGGTCGGCCCCGGCAATATACATCTTACCCTTCGCCCAGGCGGGGAAAGCATGGACCAGCGTCGCGCCCTCGCTCGTGATCAGCCCCGTCGAAAGGCCGGCGCGCAATGCATTGGCGGACGCCTCGGACATGTCGACAGCCGCGACGACCTTCTCATAAGTCCTCTGCGCCTCATTGTTCACCATCAAGACCGGAACCGTACCTTTGCGAATGACGCGTTCGATGGTTGTCCCTGTAAAAATGTCCAAGAGTTGCCTGCGGTGGGCGCCCATCACAATCAGATCGGCCGCAATATCGCGCGCCGAGCGTAGGATGCCGTCAAAAGAATCCCCCTCAACGACAAGCACATGAGCATCGACGCCGCCCAATTCCGGAACAGAGGCAATCTGCTCGCGAAGGACGCGCTCCGCTTCGCGAGTTTCGATTCGCACGAGGTCAGCAGGCTGGTCATCGTCGACAACGTGCAGCACATGCAATTGGCCGCCGGCTTGAGCCAGTAACCCCGCTTGACGGAGCGCGCGGAAGGATCGAGTTGAAAAGTCGGTCGCGACTAGAATGTTCATTGCTTGGCTGCCTCGTATGTCCTCATGCGCTATTTAATGCATTTCGCCTCGATTTGAACTGTCGGGGTATGTGCGCAGAAGGTGCGAGGCTTGACAAAGGCCTCGGGCGAGCCAAACTTACCATCATGTTCCACGCACGACCATGCTTTCTCCGGACCCATACAGTCGCGGTTGTTTAGCCCCGGGCTCTTGAGCTCGGGGATACGTGGTCTGCTGCCTTTCTCAACCACCGCTTTTTGATCGGACTGGCGAGCGCACTTCGCTCCGCCAGCAGGAGATAGCATGAAACACGTTCCGAATGATCGGTCCTTACCGGATATTGTTGTCAGCACGGACAACCATAAGCGCATTGTCGATCTCGCCTTAGGTGTCGAGGATACGGCTCCCGAGGTGGCAAGCGTGTTGCTGAATGAAATGGACAGGGCGCGCGTGGTCGAGGCTGTCCCGGTGCGCACCGTGCAGATGGGCTCGACTACCGAATTTCGCACCGAGGCGGGGCAGGAGCTCAGGGTTACACTGGTGTTTCCGGGCGAGGCTGACATCGCCCAGAACAGAGTGTCGATTCTGACGCCTATCGGCGCGGCGCTCATCGGGCTCTCTGCCGGGCAGTCCATTGCCTGGTCGGCTCGCGACGGCCGTCAGCGAACGCTCACGGTGCTGGCCGTGGAGCCCCCAGCCGCGCCGGCTGGAGAGCTGCAACTACAGAGCCTGTAGCGACGGCGCCATCGCGTCATCGAAGTTGATCCACGCCGGCTCCTTCGAGCGATGGCCCGCGCGCAGTTTCCCTCCAAACGCGGCCGCGGCTTTCGTTGCCGTTGGCCGGTAATCTAATTTCGATTGCCGCATGGACCTGCGGCGGAGCTCGATCATGGAACAATCGCGACGCTGTCAGCTGACGGCAAAGGATGCAAACATACTCGAAGTGATGCTCGAGCGACGGGGGCACCAGGACGACAGGTTCGCCCGCATGTTGCGGCGAAAGCTTGCGATGGCCTCAGTCGTCCTTTTTGATGGCGTCGATCCGCGCGCCGCGACCATCAACAGTCGCGTCGAATACAGCATTGACGGAGGCCCGCCCTGCACGCGCATACTGGTTTACGGAGGCGAGAACGCCTACCCTGGCATGACCCTCCCCATTACGACCATGCGAGGCCTTGCGCTGCTTGGGATGGTCGCTCCAAGATCGATCATCTGCGATGACGAAGATGGACGAACCGAGCAAATCCGATTGCTACGGGTCCTCTACCAACCGGAGGCGTGGCGCCGGAGGGCCGATATACGCGGTGGGAGTGTTGGAACTGTGCCTCGGCGAACGTGCGACATCGTACTGCTGCAAGCGAGGGCGTGGATCCAGACGGGTGGCGCCGGATCTGACGATGATGACCCTGGCCCGGCGGCGGCTTGAATGCACCGAGCAAAGCCAACCGGTCTGCGCCGTCGGCAAGATGGCACCTTCAAGGAGACCGGCATGGCAGAGCCACTGAGACTTGCGACGATCCTTCGCGATCAGGACGTGGTGCTTCATTGGCGCGCCCAAGAAAAGAATGAGCTGCTTCAAGCGGCGGCTGATCGTCTCGAGGAGGTCACCGGAATGACCAGCAGCACTTTGTTGGAAGCGTTGCGGGAGCGGGAACGGTTAGGCTCAACGGCAGTTGGTCGGGGCGTCGCCGTTCCCCATGCAGGCATCGATGGTTTGGCCTCGTCGGCGGCCGTGCTCTATCGGCTCGCCGAACCCATTCCTTTCGAGGCCACAGACCAGGCGCCGGTGGATGTCGTGTTCGTCGTCGTGTGTCCCGCCACCAAAAGAAGCGGATTGCTGGCCTTGCTAGGAGAACTGTGTCGGACGCTGCGAGCGGACCAGGTCCTCCAGCAGGTTCGCACCGCATCGAGCGGGGCGGAGTTGAAACAGATCCTCGCAGAAGCGATTGAGAAGAGCCCCCGTTCCGGGCATCAGAGGAACGTTGTGCCTAACTAAGCACCTCAGGCAAGGTGATATGGAGGTGTCTGCGTTTGATGAGTGCCGCGTCTCGTCAAGAAAGCGCTGTCGAAGGAGAGAGAAGATTTGGACAACGCCGCGACGCATACCCTGCTCCTCACGGCGCTGATTGCATTGCCGTTCCTCGGCAGCATTGTTGCAGCCTTCTTTCCGACCAATGCGCGCAATGCCGAAGTCTGGCTCGCCGGCAGCGTTGCGCTGGCTGGGCTGGTCATTGCGGCCAGCCTTTACAGCGTGATCGCGGAAGGCGCCGTTGTTCAAGCCAAGTTCTCTTGGGTTCCGCAATACGGCCTGAATTTCCATGTGCGCCTGGATGGCTATGCCTGGAGCTTCGTCGTTCTGATCTGCACGATAGGTCTTCTCGTCGTCCTTTATGCCCGCTATTACATGTCGCCAGCCGATCCCGTCCCGCGCTTCTTTTCCTATCTGTTGGGCTTTATGGGAGCGATGCTCGGCATCGTCGTCTCGGGCAACCTGCTCCAGATCGTATTCTTCTGGGAACTCACGAGCCTTTATTCATTTCTCCTGATTGGCTACTGGCACCAGAAGCAGGCGGCGCGCGATGGTGCGCGCATCACGCTTACCGTCACGGCGGTGGGCGGGCTCTGCCTGCTTGCCGGCATGGTGTTGCTCGGTCAGATGGTGGGAAGCTACGACCTCGACATGGTCTTGCGCGCGGGACCAGTCGTCACGGCCCATGCTTATTATCTCCCGACTCTTCTCTTCATCGCGATTGGCGTTCTCACCAAGAGCGCACAATTCCCCTTTCATTTCTGGCTGCCGCGCGCGATGGCAGCGCCGACGCCAGTTTCGGCGTATTTGCATTCGGCCACCATGGTCAAGGCCGGGATTTTTCTGCTCGCCCGCCTTTGGCCAGTCATGTCGGGTAATGACTACTGGTTCTGGATCTTTACCTCGCTGGGCGCCACGACGTTGTTGATCGGGGCTTTCCTGGCGCTGTTCCAGCAGGACCTTAAAGGCCTTCTGGCTTACTCCACGATCAGCCACCTCGGGCTGATCACGCTGTTGCTTGGTCTCGGCAGTCCGCTGGCCGCAGTGGCGGCGGTGTTTCATACGATGAATCACGCGACCTTCAAGGCCTCGCTGTTCATGGCCGCAGGGATCATCGACCACGAGGCGGGAACCCGTGACATTCGCCGTTTGGGCGGCCTCCACCGCACCATGCCGATTACCGCCGCGCTTGCCATGGTGGCTGCCGCAGCGATGGCGGGTGTTCCATTACTCAACGGGTTCCTTTCGAAGGAGATGTTTTTTGCCGAGACGATCGAATCGCATGTCGCCTCGGCACTCGATGACGCTCTTCCCGTAATCGCGACGTTCGCGAGCATGTTCAGCGTCGCCTATTCTCTGCGTCTGATCCATCAGGTCTTTTTCGGCACGGAAGCGACGGAGCTTCCGAGAACCCCTCGAGATCCCGTCGTGTGGATGCTGTTGCCGATCGCATTTCTGGTGCTTACCTGCGTTCTTGTGGGCGTCGCGCCGCAAGCCACGATCGGCGGCTTTTTATACATCGCTGTGCACGGCGTTCTTGGCAACGCCACGCCGCAATACAGTCTGTCGGTGTGGCACGGTTTCACGCCGGCCTTCTGGATGAGCCTCGTTGCCTTGGCGGGCGGCGTCATCATTTACGCGGCCCTGCTCAAGTATCTCTCCGGCGATGTGGAAGGCGCGCCAGTCCTGCGCCGGCTCAAGGGGCAACGCTTGTTCGAGCGCGCGGTCGCTGCCGCGTCGTGGCGGGGAGCCAATCGGCTGGTGCAAGTCCTGGGTTCGACCCGTCTTCAGTCTCAGATTCTCCTGCTTATCTGTGTGACTCTCGTCGCCGGCGTGTGGCCGCTGCACAAAGGCGCTATAGCTTTCCAGCTGCCCCGTTTAAACGATATCGATACGACGTTCCTGCTCGTGTGGATCATCGGCGCCGGTTGTGCTGTCGGCGCTGCGCAGCAGGCCAAATTCCACCGGCTTGCCGCGGTGATATTGATGGGCGGGGCGGGGCTTTCAACGTGTCTCACTTTTGCATGGGCGTCAGCGCCTGATTTGGCGTTGACTCAGCTCCTCGTCGAGATCGTCACAACCGTGCTGCTGTTGCTCGGCCTGAGGTGGTTGCCGAAGCGTCTGCAAGACGCGAGCCCTCTGGCAAGCCTGGCACTGCGCGCGAGACGCGTGCGGGACATTGTCATCGCAATCGCCGGCGGCCTTGGGCTGGCGGCCTTGTCTTATGCGGTCATGACACGTCCACAGCGCCACAGCATCGCTGGCCACTTCCTGGAAAAGTCGTACAGCGAGGGCGGCGGTCGCAATGTCGTCAACGTCATCCTGGTCGACTTCAGGGGCTTCGATACGCTCGGCGAGATTTCGGTCCTGGCCATCGTCGCCATCACGATCTATGCGCTGCTCCGGCGTTTCCGACCAGCGCGCGACAGCATGGCGGTGCCGGAGCAGAAGCGCTTCCAGGACAAGTTCGACGCCGAACACGGCTTATCCGGCCGGGAAGCGATCTCCGCCCACTACATGATTGTGCCCGGTCTCATCATGCGGCTGCTTTTCCCGGTCGTCGCCATGATGGCGATGTTCCTTCTTCTGCGCGGTCACGACTTGCCGGGCGGCGGCTTCGCGGCCGGACTGACATTCGCCATCGCATTCATTCTGCAATACGTGGCCGGTGGCGTGCGGTGGGTCGAGGCGCGCCTGACCGTCCTTCCCGTTCGCTGGATTGGCTTTGGACTGTTGGCATCGCTCGGAACCGGCCTCGCGGCGGCAATCTTCAGTCAACCTTTTCTCACGTCCGCCTTCCAGTATGTCGATTTGCCGTGGCTTGGCCGTTTGCCGCTGGCTTCCGCCTTGATTTTCGATGTCGGCGTCTTCGCCTTGGTGCTGGGTGCGACAGTGCTCATCCTCATTGCCCTTGCGCACCAATCCATTCGTGTCGGTCGCACAACCAGCAAATCCGGGTCAGTCTGATGGAGCTTGTGATTGCGCTGACGATTGGCGTCCTCGCAGGGTCAGGATTGTGGCTGCTTTTGCGCCCCCGCACCTTTCAAGTCATCATCGGTCTGTCGCTGATGTCCTATGCGGTCAATCTCTTCATTTTCAGTATGGGGCGGCTCCGCATGGGCGCGCCACCCATACTCGACCCCTCGGTCCCTAATCCGGCGCACTACGCCGACCCCGTGCCGCAAGCGCTCGTGCTCACCGCCATCGTCATCAGTTTTGCGATGACAGCTTTGTTTCTCGTCGTCCTACTTGCCGCCCGGGGTCTATCCGGTAGCGACCATGTCGACAGCACGGAGCAGGGTCCGTGAGCTTCGGCGACCATCTTATCATCGCGCCCATCGTCATCCCGCTGTTGGCGGGCGGCTTGATGCTGCTGTTTGACGGGCGTCGATGGCTTTCTACCGCAATCAATGTTCTGGCGACCGCAGCGCTGCTTGCCGTATCGATCGCATTGCTCGTCATGATCAACCTTAGCGATCCCGGTGCTCTCGCAAAGCCCTACTTGCTTGGCAACTGGCCGGCCAATTTTGGTATTATCCTGATTGTCGACCGCCTCGCGGCGTTGATGTTGGTCTTGACCGCGGCCATCGCGTGCGCGTCCCTGCTCTTCGCGCTCGCCTCCTCGCACCAACTCGGGAGGTTCTTCCATCCGCTTTTTCAGTTCCTGCTGATGGGTCTTAGCGGCGCCTTCCTCACCGGCGACCTATTTAACCTCTTCGTCTTTTTCGAAGTCCTGCTCGCAGCATCCTATGGTCTTGCGCTCTACGGTTCGGGGCGCGCGCGCGTAAGCGCGAGTCTCCACTACATCGTCATCAACCTCGCGGCCTCGAGTCTCTTCCTCATCGGCGTCAGCTTGATTTACGGGACGGCCGGCACTCTCAGCATGGCGGCTTTGGCCGAGCGCATCCCCTTGCTCGATCCCTCCGAACGCCGGCTTTTCGAGATGGGAGCGGCAATCCTTGGCATCGCCTTTCTCGTGAAGGCCGCGGGCTGGCCTCTCTGCTTCTGGTTGCCGAGCCTCTATGCGGCGGCCACGGCGCCGGTCGCGGCGCTGTTTGCTGTCCTTACCAAGGTCGGGGCCTATGTCATCCTGCGGCTCGGATCCATTACCGCCGAAGCGGCCGGTGGCGGCTCGATTTTCTTCGCGGAGGGCTGGTTGGTCGCACTCGGTGTCGCCACGATGTTCTTCGCCGCCATCGGGTTGTTGGCCGTTCAGGACATGCGCCGGCTTGCGGGCTACAACGTGCTGGTCTCATCCGGGACTGTGCTTGCCGCCATTGGCTTGGGGGGCGCGGGTTTGATCGGCGCAGCCTTATTCTATCTGGTCAGCTCAACGCTCTCGTTGGCTGCATTCTTCCTTCTGGTTGAGCTCGTGGAGCGCGGCCGTACGCCCGCCGATGACGTTCTGGCCGTTACGTTGGAGGTCTACGGCACGGACGAGGAGAGACTAGAAGAGCGTGACCATGTGGGTGTTGCGATTCCCGCGCTGATGGCGGTTCTGGGTTTGGCTTTTCTGGCGTGCGCCCTTCTGCTCTCGGGCCTCCCGCCGCTCGCGGGTTTCATCGCGAAGTTTGCTATTCTCAATAGTCTCTTCGCTCAGCGCTCGCTGGGCGGTGGGGAGACCGTCCCTTGGCGAGATTGGATCGTCGTCGTGGTTCTTATAGTCTCGAGCTTGGCGACAGTCATCGCCACGATGCGCGCAGGCACGAGAGCCTTTTGGTCCGTGGATCGCGAGCTGCCTCATGTTCGTGGGGCCGAGCTGGGTGCTGTCGGCTTGCTGCTCTTTCTTTGCGCCACCATCACGGTCCAGGCCGGCGCGGTCGTCACATTCACGCAGGCGACCGCTAATGCCCTGGAACTGCGGCGGCCCTATACCGGCGCCGTCAGATTGCATTCCGAAGATTTGCGCGCCCCGGTGCCCGGCCAATGAATGCTTGGCTTCCATTTCCCGTCATCTCCGCGATGCTGCTCGGCACGTGGCTGCTGCTCAACGAGAGTTGGTCGGCGGCGAACGTCCTGTTTGGCAGTGCTGTCGCTGTGCTGGGAGCGTGGGTGCTTGTGCGCCTCGACGCTCCGGCTCTCATCTTAAGGCGCCTTTGGCTCGCTCTTGAACTGGGCCGACGCGTCGCCGTCGATATGGCGCGCTCCAATGCGCGGGTGGCGCGGCTGGTACTCAAGGATAAGCGCGCGCGGACACCGGGCTTTGTTCGCATCGGTCTCAGCGTACGCTCTCACTATAGCCTTGCCGTGCTGGCGTGCATCATCACCGCGACGCCGGGCACGAGTTGGGTTGCCTACGAGCCAGTGACTAACGTGCTGGTTATTCACGTCCTTGATCTTGTCGATGACGACGATTGGGGCGTGATCGTTCTCGTGCGGTACGAGGGGATTCTCAAGGAGATCTTTGGATGAGCATATTCGTGCTTACGGTGGCCCTATTTATATCAAAGGTGTTCCTCACCTTAGCGGTGGCGACCGCTGCCTATCGCATCCTCAGGGGACCCCGGGCTCAGGATCGCGTTCTTGGCATGGACACGCTCTACGTCAATGCCATGCTGCTCCTTCTGGTCTTCGGCATTGGCTCCGGCACGACGCTTTATTTCGAGGTCGCGCTGGTCATCGGCTTGCTTGGTTTCGTTGCCACCTTGACGCTAGCGAAGTTCCTCCTGCGCGGCGAGGTCATCGAATGAATGCGCTCGCGGATCTGCCGCCATGGGCGTCAGTCATGACATCTTTGTTGGTTTTGGTCGGTTCGGGGCTGGCGCTGGTGGGTTCCATCGGCCTCGTGCGCTTTAAGACGTTCTACGAGCGTGTCCATGCGCCGACGCTCGGCTCAACGCTCGGTCTGTTCTGCATCCTCGCCGCTTCGATGTTGTATTTCTCGATGGCCCAAACTAGAGCCGTCGTCCATGAAATCCTGATTGGCATCTTCGTTACAACCACGACGCCAGTAACGTTCCTCCTGTTGGTTCAGGCGAGTGTCTATCGAGACCGGTTTGAAGGGAGCGATCCACTAGCAGGCCTAGGAGAAGACCGCGCCGTTGTGAAAACTTTGGTGCCATCTAGCGGGATAGCGAATGGATCGACTGCACCTCCCGGCTGCTAAAGCGTTATGTTAAGTTGGGGGGGCAATCGACAAGCGGAACGGGGCGCACCCGCCATAGTCATGCACTAGCGTCATACACGTATTCATTGTTGATTGTGCTGGACCCGACTGCAGCTTTTACCATGCCATGCTCAGCCAGTGCACTGTTGAGGTGCTTAGCCACAGGGCGGCATGCGTAGCGCCCGCATCGCGGGCTGTGATCGAGTTCGCGTTGCTATGAAGCATCTCGCTCACGGAAAATGAAAGGGCAGTTCGCTTGGTCGCCTAATTGATCGGAATTAGCAGATTTACTGATGTGCCCAAGCCTGGAGCGCTTGTGACGATGAGATGACCTTCCACGGAGTTCATGAACGCGCGTACCTGCGCAAGGCCCAGTCCCGTGCCGGCGGTGCCTTTGGTTGTAAAGAAGGGTACGAAAATCTTTTCCAGCGTCTCGGCGCTCATTCCGTGACCTGCATCCTGCACGCTTACACTAACGTGCTGCCCTCTAGCTTCCTCCGAACCCTCAACACAATCGGTACAGATTAGAACGTGTCCACCGGGCGGCGTGGCATCTCGTGCATTTACGACGAGATTTAATATCGCGACATCGAATTGTGCCCTATCGACCCGACACTTCGGAATGCCCGAGCGCAATTGCAAATTGATGCGAGCCTTGGAACCGACTGAGAGGTTGAGCAATGGAACAAGGTTGGTGATGAGCTCGTTCGCGTCGAACGCGCGAGCCGTGACGACGTGCCCCGCGGAAAAGTCTACGAGTTGTGAGGTCAGTTTGTGGCCTCTCTCGATGCCGTCGCGCGCGCCATTGATGTACTTACTGATAAGAGCAGGGGACTCGAGGTTGCGCTCGGCGAGACTTAGCGCCCCATCGACGACGCTAAGCAAGTTTCTTACATCGTGGGCGATTCCGGCCGCCATCTGCCCCAGCATCTCCAATCGTTGCCCTGAATGCGCAAGACTTGGCTGATTGCGAGCCGTTACGTCGCTGGCGTTCACGCGAGACGATATCGCTCTGTTCGGATTACCTTGCATGGATCAAGCACCGGGTTCGAGACCAACCACTAGCCGTTGCTACCGCGGCCATGTAGCGCGCGCGAGCGTGCCTACACCGCCCGACAAACGCGGCTGTCGCAATCATGTAGATGTACGTCACGAGCTGAGTGCCGATTTAGGAGATCCAGCGCCACTGCTTCTTCTTTCGGATCCCAGGTGCGCACCCAAAGAAGCAATCCGCCACGCCAAAGGTGCTCCTCGATGCGCCTGGCATGATGCTCGCCCAAAAGCCGTGCTAGCCATGTACCGAAGGCGCCCCCCGCTCCGCCGCCCAGTGCTGCTGCCGTGGCGATTGCAGCCAACGTTCCGCCGGCCGCCGCCACAGGTCCCATTAGAATACCTGCGCCGATATAAGCCATCGCACCAATTATACCGCCCTCGCCGTCGCCCACAGCCTCCTCTGATACGTACGCGGCTCGTGGTACGGTCGGATCGTCTTTCATATCGCCTGCTTGTCGATATCTGTACGCCGGCTCGGACCGAAGCCTTGCTTCAGCTGCAAGCACACTCAACTGGGAACGGTGGAAGCCGGAGCTAAGTAGAGCATCGACTGCTGCTTGCATATCCTCAGTACTGTCAAAAACCCCTACTGCCTCCCTTACTAGCAGCTCATTCTGATCGCTCATTTGAAGGCACTCACTTACGCTGGCGTCGGATTGTTGTCGGCGTCACAAGGAACCTGCGTTCCGCAACAGATCTTGATCGTAGTATTGACGCGCCCACCGTCAAACGAGATTAATTGCCATTTGAGTGCAAATTTTCTGCTATGACGGATGCATGGATATCGAGCTCGCCAAGACGTTCCTTGAGATTGTCACCAGTGGAAGTTTCGCGCGCGCTGCTGAGCGTTTGAACGTCGCGCAAACAACCGTTAGCGCTCGCGTTAAACTTCTCGAGCAGCAACTCGGGCGCCCCTTATTCGAACGCGACAGGCGTGGAGCGTCTCTTACGCCGGCAGGGGAGCAGTTTCTGCGCTACGCGCCAAAGTTCGTGCAGCTTTGGCAGCGCGTTCGCCATCAAGTCGCCGTGCCGCCCGGCCATCGCGCTGTGCTGTCTATTGGGAGTGAAGTCAGCTTGTGGCAGCCGTTTCTTTTGGATTGGGTATCTTGGATACGGAATTCGCTAGCTGATGTTGCGCTTCGCGTTCACGTGGATGTGCCGCAGGACCTGATCAATTTGGTCGCGGGAGGAATCATCGATGCTGCGATCATGTATGCACCTCAGCATCGGCCAGGCCTGAAGATCGACCGGCTCATGGAAGACAGGCTTGTGTTGGTTGCATCGACTGAAAGCCCGAAGCTTCCAAGTCAACAAAACTATGTGCACGTGGACTGGGGTCCACACTTTCCGCAAGAGAGCAATCTAGTGGAAGGTGCGCCTAGCGTATCCTTTAATCTCGGCCCTCTTGCGCTGAGCTACGTTCTTGCCCAGGGGGGATCGGGATACTTCAGGATGCGGGCGATTTTACCCCACATCGCTTCCGGCGAGCTGCATATAGTGACAGGTGCTCCTGAATATTCTTATCCGATCTATGTAGCTTACTCTTCCGAGGCGGATAGCTCTGTACTGAAGCCGGCGTTGGCGGGGCTGCGGGGCATTTCAGAGGCGAGTACAAACAATGGCCAGCACTCTACGATAGACGCCCATCGAGACGCCCGTTCTCCGTCGCCGCGACGACGAGGGTAATCAGGGTGCCACCGGCCAGAACATCGCGCTCATGGCGTTCCTCCCTCCGGCCTTGAGTACGCGCTTCCGCGTCATACGCCCAACTGCGCCAGTCGGAACGATCGCAGAGCGATAGGGCTCTTTTATTGATCGGCTCGGCACCCATATGTCAAAGGCCAGGCCATAAGGCCGACGAAGCGCAAGAGGCCCTCTGTCCTAAATTGGTGCAGCCATTTGACATGTCTCAATGTCTGGAGCGGCGTATGCGCAGATGGTATTCGGTCGTTGCTCAGAGGTAAGCCATGCAGGCCAAAGACATCATGACGCGGGACGTTGCGACGGTGCAGCCAGACGCCAGCATTCGCGAGGCGGCCAAGCTTATGACGGACAGGCGCTTGAGCGGCCTTCCCGTGGTGACGACAGATGGGCGCATCATTGGCATCCTGACAGCCAGCGATCTCTTGCACCGCATCGAAACGGGAGCTGTACGACGGCCATCGTGGTTCTCAAGCTTCTTCGCACAGCCGGATGAGCTGGCCCGTCAATATGCCAAGGACCATGGCCGTAAGGTGCACGAGGTCATGTCGCGTCACGTTGTCTCCGTCATTGAACGTGCGAGCCTCAGTGAGGTTGCTGATGTGCTCGACAGGAACAGGTTCAAACGGGTTCCAGTGACGCGCGACGGCGCACTAGTCGGTATTATCTCGCGAGGTGACCTTGTTCGCGTTCTCAGTCAAACGAGCCTCAGCAAGACAGCCACGCGCTCGGATGATGCCGCCTTGCAGCATGCGATAATGGAGCGGGTTCGCCAGCAACCATGGCTGAATAGCGGCTTCGTCAACGTCACCGTCAACGATGGCGCTGTTGGCATCTGGGGCTCAGTCAGTTCAAAGGAGCAGCATACTGCGCTTCTCGTGCTGGTCAGAGAAGTTGCCGGCAGTGCTGCTGTCAAAGACCATGTAAGGATTGGCGCTATCGAAGCCCTTCCAGGCTGGGTTTAAGCCCGGCGCTCCTCCATCTTTCGCCGGCCTTTCAATCTGACGGCTTATCGTCTACGCCGGCTCAGCGCCGAGGTGCGTGAGTTTTGCCGGACATCGTCCCGCGCTGTACTGAACTGAGGTGCAGATCCCGCAACGGACGTCCGCACAATCTTTGGTTACTAGTGAACTTCCGCTCTGTCTTCCGTTCTCTTAATCAGCGGGTCAAAGGTTCGAGTCCTTCTCGTGGCATAATAGCGCGGGACGCCTGCGAACCGGTGCTTCGGTGACGTCGAGCGCCGCCCGGATGCGCTGGAGGGATCCTCGAAGGAGAGAAGACCGTACGCTTTCATCAAAAGCGTTCAAAGTGCCGATTTCACGCGGCGGAGTTTGAAGTAGATGGCGGATTTGAACGCTTTTTCGCGGAATGCCGAGAAAAGCGCCCGAACTTTCGAGCTGAATTTCAACGCGTTCACGATCTTCACGACACCAAGCATCTCGGCATCTCGATGATGACGCCGACCACGATCGCCAGCGCAGGGACGAGATGCCACGAACAACAATTCGAAGAACTTACGAATCTAGCATGGTGAGGCCGGCTGAATCGAATAACGAATTGTCCGTGTCGGCTATTGGAAACTTTCACGTACCCGAGCGTTCCGACTGCGTAGCAACAGAAGGACGCAGCCATGCCATCCACCAGCACTAAAGACGAGCCCTCCACTGCCGGGAAGGCTGCTGAGGGCATGGTCGACAAGGCGTCGGGCGCCATGCGGGATCTCGCCGATCAAACCTCGCAACGGCCTACATCGTAAGCCTCGCCATTGCTCGGCACGCCGCGCCTGCGTGGCCACTAATCGGGATTACGTCGGTGCGGCCTGGCCGAGGTCACGGCTTTTCGTCGTAGAGGTCAGAGCGCGCAACGGTGTTCCTCGGTCGGCGCGAATGGGATCGAACAGCAGCCGCAGACCATTGAGTACAACAAGCACCGTGCCACCCTCGTGGCCCAGCACCGCAAGCGGAAGAGGTAGTGCGAAGAACAGAGCACCACTGATCAATACCACCATGGCGCCCATCGCAAACGTGAGGTTCTGGCGGATAATGCGCACTGTCCGCCGCGCAAGCCTATGAGCCGCGGCCAAGCGCGCCATGTCTTCTGATAAGAGCGCGACGTCGGCGGCCTGCAACGCAACCTCGCTCCCCGCCGCGCCCATGGCGATGCCAACGTCGGCTCGGGCGAGCGCTGCTGCGTCGTTCACCCCGTCACCCACGAAAGCCACAGCACCGTTCTTGGAAAGCTCACCCACCAAGCGCACCTTATCCTCTGGGAGCAGATCCGCATGAATGTCCGGCGGACTAAGGCCAAGCTGCGCGCCGATGCGCTCGGCAACGGGGCGACGGTCGCCGGTCATGAGGGCAATATGGGCAATGCCGCCCTCTCGAAGCGCGTCGAGAGCCGCCCGGGAAGTCGGACGCAGGCCGTCGGCCACCGCGACCGCGCCCAGGATCTGCGCGCCCCGCCCTAACCAGATGACTGTTTGCGCATCCTCGACAAGCCCGTGAAACGCAGGTGCGCTGAGCTTGGCCCCCATGCGCGCCACCATCCTCGGATTGCCGGCCCATACCGGGCCATCCCTGTCCCGCCCGGTGATGCCCACACTCGGATGGGCAACAACATCCGACACCGGCAAAGGGCCGAGCCCACGCATAGCGGCCGCCCGGCGGATGGCCGCAGCAATACTGTGCTCGGAATGCTCCTCGAGCCCTGCGAGAAGGGCGAGAAATTCATCATCGGACATACGAGGTGCGACCACAGCCATCACCTCCGCCTGTCCCGTCGTCAGCGTGCCGGTCTTGTCAAAGGCAAATTGAGAGACCGCGCCAAAGGTCTCGAGAGCCGCACCACCCTTAAACAACACACCACCACGCGCAGCGGCCGACAGGGCCGAAAGAATGGCTGCCGGAACGCTGATGACGATGGCGCAGGGGCTCGCGGCGACCAGAACCACCGCCGCCCGGTAGAGCGCATCCTCCCACTCACGGCCGGTCCACAACAGGAAGCCGAGGATCAACAGCGACGCAACCAGAACCGCCACGGTATAGCGCTGACCAAACCAGGCGCTGAAGCGTTCCGAGGGCGCACGTGCGGCTTGAGCTTCCGTCACCAGGCGGATCATGCGCGCCACCGTGCTGTCGCCTGCTGTGGCCGAGACTCGGATTTCTAACACGGCGCTGTGGTTGACCGTGGCTTCGAAGACTTTGGCGCCGAAGGATTTGCGCACCGGCATAGACTCGCCCGTCACCGTTGACTCGTCGAGATGCCCGTCGCCATTCAAAATGATGCCGTCGACCGGAATTTTGGCGCCTGGCCGGACCACCAGTTCATCGCCGACCCTGAGCTCGGAGATGGCCACTTCCTCGATGCCGCCAGCCGGCGTCTTCCTAAGTGCGGTCTCGGGACGCAAAGCCATGAGCGCCTCCACCTCGCGGCGGGCACGGCCCATGGCCAAGGTCTCAAGCGTGGTGGAAAGACTGAAGAGAAAAAGCAGCACGGCCCCTTCGGCCGGCGCGCCAACCGCTGCCGCCGCGAGTGCGGCGATGACCATCAAGAGATCAATGTCGAGTGTGCGCTCGCGCCAGATTTCAAGCAGCGCACGCCAGGCGGCCGGAAGACCGCCAGCGAGATACACAAGACCGAACCCAAACGCTTCGAGCCACTCCGCTCCCGCATAAGGGCTGCCAAACCCCACCACGATACCAAGGAGCGCTGCGGCACTGAGAAGAATATTCAAGTACTCACCGGCGCGCGCGCTCATGAATCAAATCCTTCTTGTGAGGCAGCTTACCATGGCCTCTATACCGCGGCTTGTTGCGCGTGAGGCGCAGAATAGGACCCGCTTTCCCGGGCAGCACACTCCGGCCGTACCACCGCGGTCTCAAGCCGGCGCCAGAATGGCGCCAGCACTTATCCAGCCGGGAGCCTCTCGATCAGATGTCCGGAGCAACGGCCGAGGTCATGCGATGAGGCAAGTCGTCGTGCCATGGGCGAGGAGCCGACCTTCACGGTCTGTCAGGCGCCCTTCCGCCGTTCCGACGCGCCGTCCACACGTCAGCACGATTCCTTCGGCCCGCAATAAGCCCGCCTCGGCGGAGATAGGCCTCATGAAGGAAATCTTGAATTCAAGCGTCGTGGAACTCTTTCCTCTCTCGACCCGCGTGCGGATCGCCAAACCCATGCACGTATCCAGCAGCACGGCGGCGACGCCGCCATGGATGGTGCCGGAAGGATTGAGTTGTTCTGCTGATGCGCGCGCCGTAACCACCACTCTCCCATCGTCGGCCTCGACAATGTCATAACCTAAGGTCCGGGCCAGCGGATTGAGCGGAATGCTACCGTCCACGAGTCCTTGGACGAACTGCATGCCGGCCATGGTGAGCTGATCAGCTAAGGGAACGATACCGAAATCCTTAGACATTACTTCTCCTCTGGGCGCATGTCGGATACGTCCTTTGCATCGACATAGAGCCCGGCCTTTGTATGGTTTCGCAATCGCTTCCATCAAGAGAAGCCGCGATCGAGCAAACCAGCATAGCGCTTTTCCCAGAGCGTCTCGCCGTCGGTGGTCCAATTGGTCGCCCTCGGGGAATAGGCAACTCTCTAGCCTGAGTGATGGCAGCACGACACGCCCTTGTCTGGTGAAGCCTCAGTTGATGCGTATCAAAGCTCCCCTCTGTCGGTCATGCGAAGCAATTCGATACTAAGGTACTTGAAGCGTGCATGAGGAGGCAGACATGACCGTTCATAAGAAGGGCGTTGTTGCCGCGCTCGCGCTCTCCACATTGGTCGTAAGTTCTCTCGCCATGGCGGAAGGTGGCCCAGGAATGATGGGCTACGGTCCGGGGCGCGGTTGGCATATGTGGGAAGGTTGGGGCGCACGCTGGGGAGGCCCGGATGCGATCGCCGAGCGGCTCGATGGTCGCCTTGCCTTCCTGAAAGCCGAACTCAAGATAACAGACGCTCAGACGCCGGCATGGAACAAGCTTGCTGATGCCATCCGCAAGTCTGCTGCCACCCGAACGGAGCGCATGCGCGGTAAATGGTCAGGTGACGACAAGACGTAGACGCTGATTGAGCACCTGGACGCCCACGAGCAGTTCATGACCGCGCGGCTTGATGAGATCAAGCAAATCAAAACAGCCCGAGCTCTATCAAGGTCTCTCCGAGAGCCAGAAAAAGGAGGCCGACGAGATCGTCCTTCCCATGATGGGCATGGGTGGTCCAGGCATGGGCTGGAGATGACCTGCCGTTTGGTGCTCGCAACAACGTTGGCGGCACCATCGAAGTCAATGCGAACTCTGTGGTGTGCGCTGGCACTTATGTTCGCCGAAGGCGCCGCAGATGAATTGAGAGGTGAGCAGCCATCGCTAAATCGCGGTCGCATGATCGCGGAGCGCGAATGCGCGCGCTGCCACGCCGTGGGCCGGACAGGACAGAGCCCGCACGCCAAAGCACCGCCATTTCGCGAACTGCCAAAGCGGTATCCGGTCGAGCATCTCGTCGAGGGCATCGTCGTAGGGCACGGCGACATGCCTGAGTTCCTGTTCGAGCCCGACGATGTTGAAGCACTGCTCGCCTATATTGCGAGCCTGGAGAAATGAGGTAAGGAGTGGCAGCACGCCATCCAACGCGGACCGAGGGCGTGCAATGCCCCCTGTGCCACCACTCCCACAGGTGACATGATTGTCTTCTCAGGCAATCGCTTTGAGGCGCGTCAATCCAACATGCGACACTTTGCAAATGCGTCCCGCGCGCGGCCGTCAGAAGGAGCTATCGGAGCCTGAGTCAAGTCGATGGCCCGGAAAAAATGGCTCGAGGAGAGCAACGAGACGCGGAATGGCTCATGGCTGACCAAGGCGGCGTGCATCTTCCCGATACTCCCCTTCGTTGTGTTTCCAGCTCGCGCTGAAAACGATGCATAAAGAGAGGATACGCCATCGCAGTCGAGAGATGCTCGCATTGTCATGCCATATCGCACGACGATATTCCGCCTCACGTGATCGTCATTCCCTTCAGGCAATTGGACACGCGCTTCCCGATCCAGAGGCTGGTCGACTTGCGAGAACGCGGTGTGATTGCCGGTCACGATGAAATGCCGATGTTTTCGTTGACGGCATCAGATGTCCGCGCACTTCTTGCGTATATTGATTCACTGGCACCACGTGCTCCTGGGTATGTTCGGAACCAGAAAGGTCGATAGGGCCTCAGCCAGCTCAGCCGGTGATTTGCAGATCCGTCACTTCCAAATGCGAGAGGTGCCGATCAGAAGGAATGCCGCCACCGGTGAGGCCCGCCGTGATGCCGGCGAGCACGAAAGAGAGCGGGGCGGCGGGGCCGACACGCCCGATGACCGATGCGATCGCAACGAAGATGCCTGCGCCGACGATGACGGCGAGCCCGTAGAGGAGGAGCGCGGCCAGAAGGCAAGCGAGCGCCGCAATGCAACATGCGCGGTTGGTTGGTTATTTTTTATCGTCATTCTATTTCAGAATCTTACAGAGTTTAAGTGAGGCAAAACAACGAGCCAGCGCGCGTCTGCGTACTCTAGGCAGATTGCGAGAGCGCGCTGCAGAGCGTCGCAACATCGGAGTTCGCCTCGCACGGCGCAGAAATCAGCCTACCTATCTTAGTTGAGTATCGCGATCGCAGCGTTGAGCGAGCTCGCATACACGATCCAGCCGAGGTAGGGCACCAGCATCCACGCCGCCGGCCGGTCAACGCGGAAGGCCGCCCCAATCGTGACAACAAGCACAATCGCCAAGGCGACGATGATTGCGAGCCCGCTTCGGATGGCGTGAAGTCCAAAAAAGGTCGGTGACCAGGCCGCATTCAAGGCAAGTTGGGCCATGAACAGCCAGATCGCACTTTCGGCGCCGGCGACATGCTCCCGCGCACTTTCCCAAAGGCGCCATAGGCTCAAGGCCATGAGCAGATAGAGAACGTTCCACACGACAGGGAATAACCAGGCGGGCGGTGTCCACGAAGGTTTCACAAGCGTCGCGTACCAGGTTGGGATCTGCGGCCGCGTCACCCAGGCGCCCAATGCCGCGACGGCAAAACACAGGACAAGGCAGGACAGGAGTCGCAAGGCGGAGCGCATGACATTCATTCTTTCAGCGTTCGCAGACGCCGTCGTTGATTTCCATCTTGCACGCTGCGGCTGCTCCGAATTGAGCCATAGCCGAGCCCGAGGAACACAGATTCGTCTCGCAAGGGTCTATATGAAATCTTCATCGACACCTATCAACCTCTTGGGGGCATAATCGCCGATGGCAAAGGGAGCACTTCCGAACATCCCCGTGTGCAACGTGGGATCTGATTTCGCGATGGCTGTTGCCGAGCGTGTCGGCAGCCGAGCCCTTATGCTTCTCGCAGCGGCGACCGGCCACGTATCACAGCGCACTCTGCGCGTTGCGGACATGCTCTCTCGCCGCTGGTTGGAGCGCAACCGTTCGCCCTACTTGGCTGAAATCCAAACCCTGGCCAATCGCGCCGGGCGGCCAGGCATCTACTATCTCAATGTATCCTACGAGTGGGGGTGCACGACGGCTGCTCGGCCTGCCGCCGACGAAACATCGGCGGTGCTGCAGAGAACATTGGACTGGGAAGTTAACGGCATCGGCCGCCACGTTGTGGCAGCGCGGATAGCCAATCCCTTGGGCACGTGGATATCCTTCACGTGGCCCGCCTTTACTGGCGTCATTCAAGCCGTGGCACCTGGGCGCTTCGCCGCAGCCATCAATCAGCCGACGCTCCCGCGTCGGCTGGGCGTGGAAGTCTTGGACCGCCTTCTCTCCCGCAGCGTGTTCTGGCGCTCAATGCATCTTCAGCCCATTCACCTGCTGCGCCGGGTGTTTGAGACCGCACCGGATTACGAGACGGCTCGAACGATGCTCGAAACTACACTGGTCGCGACACCTGTGATCTACACGCTGGCCGGCGTTCGTGCCGATCTGACTGTGACGATCGAGCGCCTGCCGAACGTGCATGTCACAATCGAAGATGCGTACGCAGCCAACGAATGGCGGGCGATCGCTCCGGAACGCCGCCACCACGCCGCATTCGAAAATGAGGCAAGGCTGTTGGCCATGCGCACTACCTCAAATGCCTGGGATCCTGAGTTTAATTGGGTCCGCTGGCCAATTCTCAATCCCGATACGCGTTTGGCCCTAATGGGAAACCCGTCTACGGGTGAAATAATAGCACGAGGTTACGAATCTGGGAGGCCGGCAACACGCACGCTGGTATTGCGCGAGCTCTAGCCCCGACTGCAGTGCCTTCCGGACAGAAGAATAAGTGACGGACACAAAGTCGCCGACAGGGCTACGCAATATTCTAGCTTATCTCGACGTGCCGACCCTCGGGCAGCCAGAAGCATTCATCCAGGCGAAAGGCGATTTGTTCGCACCCGACGGTGCCATCGGTGCGGGCAGCCGAAAGTTTCCGCAGGAGTGGATGGAATCGTTATGCCGGCTGGATAAGGCATCATGCTGGGTAGGTGCTCACGGACCTACTGCGACGTGCCAAGCGGATTGGATCGCTCACGTCCTACGAAGAAGCCTCTGGCCTTAATACCGCGCAAGATTGGTTCGGGATTGGCCTGAACTGGCATAGGCTCGCGAACGCCAAGGGCGAACTCCCGATCAAACTCCCACGCTTCGGTGCCCGATGGTAGATCGTCACCTGTTCTTTTAAGCGAAACCGCCCAAACTCCCCGACTGGCACGGGAGCGAAACAGGAACGCGCGGGTAGCACTGTGCCCACCGGTCGAGAATATCGGCCTGAATCTCATGATGTCGATCTAGCAGCTCACGCAGCAGCGGATGGATATTCGCTCGAGGGCTCAGCAATCGGCCGATCGCCTCATCGGCACCCCATATCCCAAACGTTTGACGCAACTGAGATACGCGGACGTGCTCATGCGCTGTCGGTAGCTTGTTCCCACCGGGCACAACAGCATAATAGTTCAATAGGAACCTGCGGCGTATAAGAGGCCGGGGCCTCATGTTGGGAGCTCGCCATGGGCAATCACAACAGTCGTAAGCCAAGCAAAAGTGCAGATCGCACGCACTCAGCCACATCCGCAAGCGGAGCCAGCCAGAAGCGAGGTCAAACCCTTTTGCCGATGTTAATTGGCGGCCTGCTGCTGATTGTTTTCGGTATGCTCACGGTGGTGTTGTTAGTCTCGAATTAATGTCACCGCCGTCCGAGCTGGACTTAAGGAGCATCGTCCGGCCGAGCCATTCCGCCCTCCGTCTCAAGTCTCACAATCTGCTTCACGTCCTGACGCGTGAACTTGAGGCGCACGCCCGCGCCGAGTCCATCCGCCTCGTCAACGACAACAACGCCGAACGTATCAAACGCCCGCACGATTGCGTCGGCATCAACCTGTGAATCCACCCACGCGCTGCCGCCGGCCTCGAGGAGCGTCAGGGCTTCAACCGAGAGTCCCGCAGCCTTCGCGAAATCCTCACGTCCCACCTCTACCAATGCCCGGCCTGCAGCAATCACACGGCCTGTGACCTTAAACTGTGACGTCATAACCGCCTCCATCGTCGACGCCCGCCACGTCCAATGATGCGTCGCCAAGCGCTAAAGTCGATCTTCCCTGGCCGTGAACGTCACGCTAAGCCGCTCCAGCCGCCATTCCCGAACGATAGTGCCCCCCAGCTGACGCTCAACGGTGAGCTGGCTCAGCTTCTCGCCAAATCCGGAGTGAGCGGGCGTGTGAAACGCTTCCTCACACTCCGTTTCCTGCCAGCATACCGTGAGCAATCCTTCTGTCTTATCGCACCGGATGCGTACATGGCCGGACTGCCCGCGCCAGGCCCCATGCTTGGTCGCGTTCGTAATGAGCTCGTTCACGACAAGTGCAAGCGGTGTGAGTGATCGCGAGCTGATCGGTACGTCAGGGCCTTCGAGGTGAAAGCGCTCGTCGCCTTCGCTCACGAACGGCGCGACAAGGACCCGAACCAGTGCGTGCAGGGTGGTTGGTTGGTCTGGAGCAGCGGTCTCAGCTTCGGGATCCACCACGGTAAGCCCGTGCGCGCGCGCCAAGGCCGTCATCCTCTCACCCACCATCGCGGCGAGTTCAGCGGGTGTCGCAGCTTTGGCCGCCAGCAGCTTGGTAAGGCTCGATGCAGCAGCATGGCCTGCTGCTCCCGCGCAGCATGGAGCGCGGTCACATCGCGCGCGATCTTGGACGCACCGACGACCACGCCCTGTTCGTCGCGTATCGGCGAGACCGTGAGCGAGATGTGCAGCAATCCGCCGTCCTTGCGGCGTCGAACGGTCTCGTAGTGGTCGACGCGCTCACCTCGGCGGATGCGATCGAGAATTTTGGGTTCTTCGTCGTGCCGATCGGGCGGGATCAGGATTGTTATTGACTCTCCCAGGACCTCGTCGGCCGAATAGCCGAAAATCGCTTCAGCTCCTTTGTTCCAGCTCGTGATGTTGCCGTCGAGGTCTTTGGTGAGAATGGCATCATGCGAGCCCTCCACGATTGCTGCGAGCTGCTGCCGAGCGCGGTCCATAAGCAATTGCGGCTGCAGCTCAGCAGGCATCGCCGACCTGCTCGGCCTTTTGGGTGACTTAATCAAGGACGTGCCCTTCCGCGTGTGTACGCCCACATTAGCGCCGTAGGAAAAGGCCGCAACACGATGGGAACAGATTCCTGCCTCTTCGCCCATTAACCATGCACCGCGGAAGACGAGCCCCGCTTTGCTGTTATCACCCAACCTCAAATAGCTCTGCCGAACACGAGTAGACCGCGGCGACCGCATCTCGGCGCGAAGGTCCGCTTATCGAGACGGCACTGAATGAGACCAGCGTCCCCCTGAGCCACGGGCAGTCAATCGAGAGTGCCACCGTAATCTGCGCGGCCGGCATGCGGGCGAATCCGCTGACCGAGCAGGTCCCGGCTGAGCGTGATCGTTCCGGCGGATTCTGGTCGGCTCCGATCAGTGCGGCACTGCGTACGATGCGGATTCACCAGGAAGGTGATGGTGCTTTCTTCGTACCGATGATCGTCACCATCCTTTTGCATACGCGATGAGCCGTCGTGCACCCGGTTCGCGGGCATTACGCCCAGCGCCGCGTGGGCAGAGCGCCCATCGCTGTTCGGTGTTGGCGAAATCCACAGCTGAATTGCCACACGTTGATCGCCCGTGCTTTCGCTTGAGACCACGTGAAACACGTCTCTCATTTCGAGCGATGAAAGCACGCTCGACGCCTTCGTACCGGTACGTAATCCTCGCGGCGATGTCAGGGGAGGAGAGGGCGTGAAACCGACTTGGAGCAGCATATTCTTGGTGCTAGGCGCAATTGTTGGAACGATCGCGATCGCGACTCCTTATCGCTATGGCGCCTGGCTCGACCAGGGCGCCGTCGTAAGCGTGGGCGGCCTGACGCTGAACTTCGGTACAGGCCTACAGTCGGCGCTAATTCATATCGCGAAGGCAACATTCGTCGCCGCGATCGTTCCGGCATGGCGAAGGCACCGCATGGCGGGCGCTCTGTGTGCAGCAGTCTGCTTGCCCTTTATTGTGGTGTCGGTCTGGAACGCGGTGGCTCTACTCGCCCTGCAACGATCCGAGCGCGTCACGCAAGCACGTGTGATCATCGAGCAAAATGATAGCAGGCGTGCCGAGTTAGTGGCCATTGGCGCCCGCTTGGCACTGGTGGGCTGGAAACCGCTGGCCACCGTTGAAGCCGAAGTCGCTGCTGAGCGGCATCATTGGATTTGGGATGCTACATCGGGTTGCACTGCGGCGGCGAGCGGGAGCCAGCGCCAGTTCTGCGCGCGCCTCTCGCGTCTGGAGGGCGAGCGCGCAACGGCCATCGAGGCCGAGCGTCTCCGCACCCGCGAAACCGAACTTCGTCGTGAATTGGCGCTTCAGCCTGCGACCTCTGAGAGCCGTCAACCGGATCTGATCATGCTGGTCGCGTGGCTGGGCATTTCTCTCGATAAAGCCGAGATGCTGCGGACGCTGTTGTGGGCCGCGGTCGTCGAGATCGCGGAGATCGCGGCCTTCTGGTTCGCAGGCTTCTTCCGGGCGGCAACGGGTGCACGCGAGACAGCCGCCAAGGCCGAGCACGAGCCGCCAAGCACGCCAGATGCTGATAAGGCGCCACCATCCCCACGGGAAGCGCATGAGGCGTCGATGAAGACGGATCGCAAGAACACCGCTCCGCGCGCGCGTCAGGGCTCCCGCTCGCAGGCTCAGCGGCGGTCGGCGCCGAGGGACGAGCACGCGCAGCGTCAAGCGGTCGACATGTTCGTCGCAACGCTGCATCGAGGGGCCGAACTCCGTGTTGTCGGCAGTGCGCTTCGCGACGCGTACGAGCGGGTGCGTGAACAGCGTGGCTGGCCGAATATTCCGCCCAATGTCTTCGGGCAACTCGTGAAGCTCTCCGTCGAGGCCGCGGGTGGGCATAAGGTCAAGGCCTCCCGTCAATACTACACGGGCGTAGCCCTCCCGTGCGTGGCTTAGGGCGACCGACGTCTCGCGCAGTGTGTTCCACGACGGTGCGGTTTGCCGGTCCTTCTCGGTTCTTCTGTCGGGAATCCGACCGCACCAATTTAAGCCCAAGAAAGGACGGCAAGTTCCGCGTTTTTCTCGGACGAAATTCGGCCCGCCGGTATGACGCTGGTCCTCCCGCGCCCGGATCATCCCACGCGTACCATCGTCCCGCCCTTGAGGCGGGCAAGACGGGCGGGATAGCCCTCGATCTCCGGCGGGCGGCGCCCGAGGAGGGCGTCGAGCGCGTCTGCCCAAAGCTCGAGTGCTGCCCGCTTCTCGGCATCGAACTCATAGCGATTGTAGACGCCGTCCGTGAGATTGCCCGCCCGCTTGCCGCCGTGGTTCAGGATACGCTCGCGCACGTCCCGCGGCACGCCGAGCTGGCTCATGTACGTGCCAACCGTGCGGCGTAGATCGTGAATTGTGACCTCCGGGATGGCTAGCTCATCCCGTGCGCGCTCCATGGCCTTGCTGACGCTGCGCGGGAGGACGTGCGTGCCCGGGATGACACCGGGGAAGGCAAAGGGACTGTCGCCCGCCCGCCCAAGGGCCTCCCGGAAGAGCTGGGCAGCCTGCGGGCTGAGTGGGACCCGGTGCAGGTTGCGGTTCTTTGCCCGCCCGCTCGGGATGACCAGCAATGGGCGGGCAGACTCGAGATCGAGGTCTGCCCGTTGGGTGGCGGCGAGTTCTGCCCGCCGCAGTCCGGTCAGCAGGGCAAGGCGGACGATGAGCCCGATGGTCGGCGCCATGGGCGCCCGCCCGTCCTCAATGCCCGTCCACAGCGTGCGGATGTGTTCGGCGTCGGCAATGATCTCCCGCGGCCTGTAGGCGTGGCGGTTCCTCAGCCCGGTTGCGGGATTGCTTTCGACGAGCCCGCGATCAATGCCGAAGGCGAAGATCGATCGAATGATGGCTCTGGCTGTGTCGGCTCTGCGGGTGGCGCCTCGACCTGTGATCTTGTCAATTACCTTTACAACTTGATCCCGTGTCACTGCCCGAGCGGGCAAAGGTCCGAGGGCGGGCAGCACGTCATGGGCGAGCACGTGCCGATAGTCCCGTTCGGTGGAGGGGCGAAGGGGACTGCCCTTTACAAAGCGTTCCTCGACAAGATCGGCGAACGTCGGCTCATGCCGTTCGTTCTGTCGCTGCCCTACAGGATCGGCGCCAGTGCGAATTTGCGGGCGCTGGCGATCGGCGAGGGCAATGGCGTCGGCAAGCGAAATATCGTCGAGACGACCGATCCTGAGCTTGCGCCGCTTGCGCTTCCGCCCGACAGCGACGTCGTAGTGGAGATACCAGGTCGCCGTCCCGCTCGGAAGCGCGAGCAGGACGAGACCGCGTACACCATCGATCCGGAACTCGCGAGCTGCGCCAGTTGCCGCCACTGCGCTGACAGCTCGGCGGATCGTTTTCACGTTGGCCGGGAGTTTCGCGGTTGAAGGTTTCAGGGCCACGACGAATGCTCGCCTCATTGATGGATTTGGTCCATATTTGGCCCATCAGGAGGAAACTTCAAGCGATCACGTGAACCGACGTGAACCGAACTGTGCCAGATAATTCGTCTTAATTCAGACACTTATAAGTTTCATGGAGCGTCAGGCGGATGCAGGGCGTTTCAAAGACTTCCAGTCTACGAATCTGGGGGTCGTGGGTTCGAATCCTTCCCCGCGCGCCAATGAAATCAATGAGATAAGGCTCCCTAGTTCTCGGCCGAACTGCGATTGGTTCGCTAGGGGCTAGACGTGATGCCGCTGCTTTCCGCGCCCAATGTGTAAGATCGGAGTGGGTACGGATCAGCGAGACAGGCCTTTGATGCCCGCATTTCGAACGGGCGCAAACGCCAATGCGGCAAACGACAACGCGGCGCTGACCCCCCAAGCCATCATGTCTGCAGCCTGAGCGGCCCAGACATAGGCGTGCATGGCAACTACTGCGCAAAGCAATGCTGCACTGGCCGAGCGCAGGATGCGCGAGGTGCTCTCGCCAGAAGGCAATTTGAGAGTCAGGAGCAAAGCAGAGATCGCGCATATCAAGTAGATCGGCAGGATGGCCCGCTCGGTCAGGAGCAGCGAGGCCAATACCGCGACAGCGAGCGCGAATGGCTGCCCCCAGGAGACAGCGGCCCAGATCCATTCCCATCGCTCAGCCGGGCGGCCCTTATCGCGACGGCGCGCAAGCCATATGGTGACGCCGGTGTGCGTGACGATCGTCAGCGCGAGCCCCAACAGGCCGTAGATGATCTTGACCGGCAGACCGCCGAACCACCCGAAGTGCAGCGGCTGTATCGCGCCGAGGATCTGCTGGCCGAAGCTCCCGGCCTCGAGACCACCGTCACCGAGCGGTGTCCCGTCGCCCTTGAAGTAGTAGGCATTGAAGAGAGCCAGATGCCCGGGCGTGCGCATTCCGAGGCTGACGACCTGGCCGATCTTCGCAGCGTGCTGGACGAAAATCGTGACGACCTCTGCATCGGGTTTCGTCGACTGCACGTGCCGGATCATCGACGCTATGTCCGGGAGCGGCGCGGCGGTCTACTCTTCGCTCGCGCGCAGCCCGAGAAGCATCGAGAATGCCTTACCGGAGTCGCCATCGTATGCGGCGAGCGCGAGCACGCCGACGATGAGCGTCGACAGTCCGAGAAGCGCACCGGAGAGCGTGACGGCGATGTGAAAAGGAAAGCCCCACACGCCCAGGCGATTGTGAGGACAGGAGCGCCACGCCCGTCAATCCGACGAGGAACAGGCCCACGTATGCGGCAAGTGGAGGTTCGTATGAAGTTGGGTGAGGAATTTCGACCAGGGCGCGTGCAGGCGGACTGCAAGGCGCCCGTCGTCATCCGCAATCCAATGCCCCTCTACGTTCGCCTCGTGATCGTGATAGTTCACGACCAGTCGCGGCGTCATGCTGCCTGGCGCGAGAATGAAGATGTCATGATCGGACTTGTCGGCGACGGCCTGCTGGTAGCCGGCCTGTAGTGCGGTGCTGAAGGCTTCTGGTGTCAGCTTCCTGGTGACGATCGGCGCGGTGGGCTGCTCCCAGCGTCGAGCCAGGCATGTTCCCTTAAGCCCGCGCTCAATCCGGCCAGGAACCTGATGAGCCCTTTAGCCGGATGGGCTTGAAAGAGGAGGCTTAACGGCTAGCTCCGGATCGCGCATCTTCGCTACTGTCCGGCACCATCACCACGAAACGAGCCCACAAATGAGCCGTCCGCTTAGCATTGCTGTCGCACCCTATGACCGAACACTGCCTCTCATGGCCGGACTTATCCCGATCGAGGGCATAACACCCACGTACGTGACGGCGCCGCTCGAGGAAATCTTTGCCCGTGCCTTCGACGAGCAAGCTTTCGATGTCACCGAGCTGTCCTTCAGCAACTACCTCTACCTGACCGCGAGCACCGGCTGTCCATACGTCGGCCTCCCTATCTTTCCTTCGCGCGCGTTCCGCCATTCGGCAATCTATATCCGAACAGATCGCGGCATCCGTGGGCCACGCGACCTTGCCGGCCGCGTTGTCGGTGTACGCGAATTCTCCATGACGGCAGCTTTGGTCGCACGTGGCGTGCTTGAAGACGATTTCGGTCTGCGGGCGTCCGATGTGCGCTGGCGTTATGGACCGGCGGACAAATACGACACGCAACCGATCGTTCGCGTGCGCCCGCCAGACATCGAGCTCCAGCCGCTCCCACAAGCGAGTAATCTCTCGGATGCTCTCGCGAGCGGTGAACTGGATGCTCTTGTCGCCTACAAGCCGCCGAAGGTATTTCTCGATGGCCACCCCAGCATCCGTCGCCTGTTCGAAGACTATCCGGCGATCGAAGCGGACTACGCGCGCCGCACCGGTATTTTTCCGATCATGCATCTGGTCGGCGTTCGCAAGGAGCTTGTTGAGCACGAGCCCGGGCTTTGCATACGCGTGTGCAATGCCTTCGAAGCCGCGCGCTGCTACGCACTGGAACGCACGCGAGAAACACAAGCGCCGTTCATCAGCCTGCCATGGGCGCCGGCCGAATCCGCGCGCGTGGAGGCCATTCTCGGAAGCGAGTTCTGGAGCTATGGCCTCGACGCGAACCGATCCGCGATCGACGCGCTCTGCCGCTACTCCTTTAATCAGGGAATTGCACCACGTCTCTTGAAGGCAGAGGAGCTGTTCGCGTTCGAGACGCTGGCCTGGAACGGCGTGGCGCGCTGAGATCGGCTCTCACGGACCTCCCGCCGTTCGGTGTCGACCATCGGTGAGCGCATCGCGGCGGTCGAGCCGGAACCTTCTCGGCATGAACTCATTCGTCATTCGATTACAGTGCGATACAGATCTTGCTCCGTAGCGGCGCGCCGAAGTCTTTGCAGAACAGCCGGCTCGCGCAACTTGCGGGCAACGGCGGCGAGGGCGTTGAGTTGCTCGAGCTGAGATGCCGCCGGCAGCACGAGCAGAAATGCCAAGTCTACTGGTTGTCCGTCGACCGCATCGAATGCAATGGGTTTTGCGAGACGAACGAGCAGACCGAAGGGTTTTGTCACCTCGCGAAAACGCGCGTGCGGAATGGATACGCCGTTGCCGATGCCCGTCGATCCCAGCTCGTCGCGCTTGGCAAGCTCTTGCACCAGCAAATCCGCCGGCAAATCGAGGGCCACGGCTGCGCGGCTAGCCAGCTCCTTCAACAATCCCGCCTTGTCGTGGGCGGCGACATTGATCGCCACGCCGGAAGTCGAAAGAAAGGCCTTGATGTCCATTGCTGCTCCTTCGGGTGTTCCGCGCGTGGCGCACGCCGTCATCGGACCGTGAGGCTGCTAGTCTGGCGCCCGCAGGCGATAGCCGATGCCGATCTCGGTCATGATGTGCTGCGGGCGCTCCGGATCAGGCTCGATCTTCTGGCGGAGCTGCCTCACATAGACGCGTAGGTATTGTGGATCAGTCGGCTCGTCCCATAGTTCCTGCATCAAAAACTTGTGCGTGAGAACTTTCCCGGCGTGCTGAACAAGCAGCCGCAGCAAATCATACTCCTTGGGCGACAGCTTCACTTCTTTATCGCTGAGCTTGACGATCCGGCGCACGAGATCGACGCTCAGGTCGCCAACGTGGAACAGTGGGAGCTCGCCCTGCACCTGAAGCTGGTGCCTCAGAGCCGCGCGCATTCGAGCGAACAGCTCCTCCATGCCGAATGGCTTGGTGACATAGTCGTCGGCACCGAGATCGAGCGCCGCCACCTTGCCGGCCTCGTCGCCGCGGCTCGACAGCACAACAATTGGCAGGCTGTTCTCTCGTTGCCGGATCCTTTTCAGAAGCTCGAGGCCGTCGATGTCGGGCAGGCCCAGATCAAGGATGACAAGATCCGGATTGTTGGAGAGCAGCTCGAGTGCGACCTTGCCGTTCTGCGCCTCCAGTACGTCGTAGCCTTGCGACACGAGGCCCATGCGCAGGAGCTTGCGTATGGGGGGCTCGTCGTCGACAACGAGAATCTTCGCGGAGGTGGCACTCATGCGGCGTACTTCTTTCGCTCGTCCGCCTTCAGCACTGGCAGCGTGATCGTGAACACAGCGCCTTTCGGGTTCATTCGGTTGGCAGCAACAATCGTGCCACTCAGCGCTTCGATAAAGCCACGAGAGATCGCAAGACCGAGGCCAGTGCCGGCGCGGACCTGATCACCTTTGCGGGCGCGATAGAACTTGTCAAAGATGCGCTCCAGATCGGCGTCGGGTATGCCGTCACCTTCGTCCAGGACCTGCACTTTCACGGTCTCACCGTCCCGCCAGCTCGCTACGCGGACCGTGGTGGCTGGCGGCGCATACTTGGCCGCGTTGTCGAGGAGGTTGAACAGCACCTGCTCGAACAGCACGGCGTCGACCATGACCATCGGCAGCTCCGGGCTGATTTCGACCTCTACGCGATGCCCTGCGAGGATCTTGCTTGCGCGTTCGAGCGCGCTGCCAACAATCTCGCCGACGTCGTGTGCGGCGGTGTTTGGCACGACGGCGCCGGATTCAAGCCTGGTCATGTCGAGCAGATTGGCAATGAACCGGTTGAGGCGCTCCGATTCCTCGATGATGGTCGAGAGCAGGTCGTCCTTCGATTGCGCATCGAACGATTGCGACAGATCGCGAAGCGCGCCGGCAGAGCCGATAATTCCCGCGAGGGGTGTCTTGAGATCGTGCGATATGGAGGTCAGAAGTGCCGAGCGCAGGCGTTCGGTCTCGGCCGTTCGACGGACACGGTCGATGTCCTCGACAAGGTGCACGCGCTCGATCGCCAGCGCGCCCTGATCGGCGAGGGCGTCCAGAAGCCGCCGCTGATCAGCGCGGAGTAGCGGTGCCGGATCTTCGCGACTGATCCCTACGATGCCGATCGCTCCCCGCCCGGTGCGCATCGGCATGAACAGCCACTTCGCCCCGGGGAGTGCATCGGAGTCGCGACCGGCCGGTCGCGCCTTCTCCCATGCCCATTTTGCAGCAGCCAGATCGGCTTCATCGAGCGCATCTTCGGGCGGGTAGCCGGCCTTGACTGCGATCGAGCCGTTGTCCGGCAGAAGCAGCACCACGCGGACCTTCAGCATCATCGCTATTTGATAAGCGGTGGCCCAGAGAACATCGTCGAGCGCCCCCGCTCCGGCGAGCTTGCGGCTGAAGCCGTAGAGCGATTCAACCACGCGAACCCGCTCCTGTGCGGCAACGGTGTGGTGCCACCCACGAGCAGCGAGTCTCGAAATGAGTACCGCGAGAGCGGAGAACAGCAGGAAGGCCGCAACGTTGGCCGGATCCGCAATGGTGAAGGTGTAGATCGGTGGAAGGAAGAAGAAATTGTAGGTCAGCGATGCCGTAAGAGCAGCGAGCAAAGACGGCCACAGGCCATAGCGAACGGCGGTGCCGACTACGGCCGTCAGGAAGATGAGATCGACGTTCAGGCCCAGGACGGACTCCGCGAGGAGACTTACCCCGAAGGCTAGCGCGACCGCTGAAAAGGCCGCCAGATAGGGAATCGCATCGAATGGTCGCGCGTCGTCCGTTACAACTGTTGCCCGTACGGTAGTAGCCTCCGGTAACTTCTCGCCGGCAATCACGTGCACCGAGATGTTGCCCGCGCGGCGCACCAGATCGTGGACGACCGATCCATGCAGCATCTCGAACCAGCGCGAGCGCTCGGACTTGCCGACGATGATATGCGTGACGTTACTCTTGCGGGCATAGCCCAACACGTCATCGGCGACCCGTCGCCCCGCCGCTGGTATGCTGACAGCTTCGGCATCGAGGCGCTCGGCGAGACGCAATGTCTCGGCAATGCGATCGCGGTCCGCCTCAGTGAAGTCCAGGCTGCGCGTCGTCTCGATGTAGAGCGCCGTCCAGGGCGCCCGCAGCCGGTCCGCGAGCCGCTTGGCATAACGGATGAGGCCCGCTGAGCGCGGATCCTCGCCGATGCAAACGAGAATGCGTTCGCCCGCCGCCCAGGGGCCTGGAATGGCACGCGCGCGCATCTGCTCGAGCAATTGCTCGTCGACGCGCTCCGCCGTGCGGCGCAGGGCCAGCTCTCGCAGAGCCGTGAGATTGGCCGGTGAAAAATAGTGCCTGAGTGCGCGCTCGGCCTGCTTCGGGACGTAGACTTTGCCTTCCTTGAGACGCTGGATGAGGTCTTCAGGCGTCAGGTCGACGAGTTCGATAGCGTCTGCGCGATCGAAGATGGCGTCAGGAACGATCTCACGCACGCGCACGCGCGTGATCTGCGCGACGACATCGTTGAGGCTCTCGATGTGCTGAACGTTGACCGTCGTGTAGACGTCGATGCTGGCGTCCAGAAGCTCTTCCACGTCCTGGTAGCGCTTCGGATGACGGCTGCCGGAGACGTTGGTATGAGCGAGCTCGTCGATCAGAATCAGGCTTGGGCGACGCGCGAGCGCAGCGTCGATGTCGAACTCATGGAGCGTGCGACCAGCATAGTCGGTGGGTTTACGGCCGAGCACTTCCAGGCCGTCGAGCAGTGCCTCCGTCTCTTTGCGGCCGTGCGTCTCGACCACACCGACGATGACATCGACGCCCTCCTTCTGCTTGGCGCGCGCCGCGGTCAGCATCTCGTAGGTTTTGCCGACCCCGGGTGCAGCGCCGACGAAGATCTTGAGGCGCCCGACGCGTCCTTCCTCCTCGCGCCGAGCCTCGGCCAGCAAGGCGTCTGGCGAAGGCCGCTGCTCAGAGTCGCTGTGTTGATCGGCCATGATTCATGACGCCTGCCAATTCATCGGCTATTTGGGTGCCCCGCCATCGAGCGCCAAGTTGAGCGCCAGAACGTTAACGCGAGGCTCACCCAGGAAGCCGAAAAGACGGCCCTCGACGTGCTGGCTGACAAGATCCCGAACACGATTGTCGGGCATGCCACGCGCCTTGGCAACGCGGGGCACCTGGAAGATCGCCGCGTCCGGCGAAATATGAGGGTCGAGTCCGCTAGCCGTCGTCGTCACGAGGTCGATCGGTACGGCCATACCCGGGTTCTCGGCTTTTAGCGTGTTGACATCCCCTTGGACGCGCTCGATCAGCGCTTTGCTTGTCGGGCCGAGGTTCGAGCCCATCGAGTTCGCCGCGTTGTAAGGCTGGGCGACGGACTTGCTAGAGTCTGCAGGGTCCGGGCCGAGCGTGGCCGACGGGCGACCATGGAAATAGCGGTCGCTCGAGAATTGCTGACCGATTAGAGACGAGCCGATGACCGTGCCGTCCTTCTCGATCAGACTGCCGTTGGCTTGCCGCGGGAATAGTGCCTGTGCCATGCCGGTCATGGCCAAGGGATAAGCCAAGCCGGTGATCAGCATGAGCCCGATGAACACGACGATTGCAGGGCGTAGTTCTCTCAACATGGGTTGCCTCCTCAGGCGAGATGAAGGGCCGTGACGACCACGTCGATCGCCTTGATGCCGACGAATGGGATCAGAATGCCGCCGAGGCCATAGACCATCAGATTGCGCCGCAGCAGAGGTCCAGCACCGATCGGCCGGAAGGCGACGCCCTTCAGGGCAAGCGGGATCAACGCGATGATGACCAGGGCGTTGAAGATGATGGCCGACAGAATGGCGCTCTGCGGCGTTGCGAGATTCATGATGTTGAGCGCCTGCAGCTGCGGATAGAACGCCACGAACATCGCTGGGATGATCGCGAAGTATTTCGCAACATCATTGGCGATCGAGAACGTGGTGAGTGCGCCGCGTGTCATCAGGAGCTGCTTGCCGATCTCGACGATCTCGATAAGCTTGGTCGGGTTGGAATCGAGGTCGATCATGTTGCCGGCTTCGCGCGCGGCCTGCGTGCCGGTGTTCATGGCAACGCCGACATCGGCCTGGGCGAGCGCCGGTGCATCGTTGGTTCCGTCGCCGCACATGGCGACCAGCTTGCCCTTGTCCTGCTCGGCGCGGATCAGCTTCAGCTTGTCCTCAGGCGTGGCTTGGGCGAGGAAGTCGTCGACGCCGGCCTCTGCCGCGATCGCCGCAGCCGTCGTGGGATTATCGCCGGTGATCATGATGGTGCGGATGCCCATGCGCCGGAGTTCGGCAAAGCGCTCGCGGATACCGCCTTTCACGATATCCTTGAGATGGATGATGCCGAGCAGTGTGCCATCGCGCGCAACTGCGAGCGGCGTTCCGCCGGACTTGGCGATGGCATCAGCTAAGGCTCGCGCCTCGCGGACGACTTCAGCACTGACCAGCGGTTTCGTCGCAAGCGCTACACCGCCATTCTCATTGGCGCGACCGCGGCCGAGGTAGTCGAGGATGGCGTCGACGGCGCCCTTGCGGATCGATGTCGAGCCGAATTCGACGCCGCTCATGCGCGTTTGCGCCGAGAACGGGATGAACCGCGCATTCAGCTCGCTGACGTCCCGACCGCGAATGCCATACTTCTCCTTTGCCAGCACGACAATGGAGCGGCCTTCCGGTGTCTCGTCAGCGAGCGAAGCCAGCTGCGCTGCATCGGCAAGATCCTGCTCGCTCACGCCACGCAATGGCTTGAACTCAGTCGCCTGGCGGTTGCCGAGGGTGATCGTGCCGGTCTTGTCGAGGAGCAGCGTGTCGACATCGCCCGCCGCCTCGACGGCGCGCCCCGACATCGCAAGCACATTGAAGCGTATGAGGCGGTCCATGCCGGCGATGCCGATAGCCGATAGCAGTGCGCCGATGGTTGTCGGGATCAACGTCACGAACAGCGCAGCCAGTACAACCAGCGAGACCGTGCCGCCGGCATAGATCACGTAGCTGGGGATGGTCGCGACCGCGATGACGAAGATGATCGTCAATCCCACCAGCAGAATGTTCAGCGCGATCTCATTGGGTGTCTTCTGGCGCTCGGCACCTTCGACAAGCTTGATCATGCGATCCAGGAATGTGGAGCCGGGCGCGGCGGTGATGCGCACGCGGATCCAGTCCGAGATCACCTGCGTACCGCCGGTGACGGCCGAGCGATCGCCGCCAGACTCACGGATGACCGGCGCCGACTCGCCGGTAATTGCAGCTTCATTGACCGAGGCCACACCTTCGATGACCTCGCCGTCGGATGGAATGAGGTCACCGGCTTCAACGAGCACGATGTCACCGATCTCGAGGCTCGTGCCAGGCACGAGATCGTAGTCCTGCGCGTTCTCGCTGCGCAGCAACTTGGCTTGCGCTTCAGTGCGCTGACGTCTGAGTGCATCGGCCTGGGCCTTTCCGCGCCCCTCGGCAACGGCTTCCGCGAAGTTCGCGAACAGCACTGTGAACCACAGCCACAAAGTAATCTGGCAAGTGAAGCCGATGCCATCGCCACCAATGGACAGATCGCGCACGAGGATGATCGTGGTGAGAAGCGTGACGATCTCGAGCACGAACATCACGGGGTTCCTGATCTGAACCCTGGGATCGAGCTTGGTGAAGGCAGCGCGGATGGCGGGCAGGATGATATGTGCGTCCAGTAGCGCCGTGGCTGGCGTCGCCTTGCGGAGCGTCGAGGTTTGCATGTGATGACTCCCAATGAACTCCCTAGAACACCGTCCCGGCGCGCATCGCGAGGTGCTCGACGATGGGGCCAAGGGCAAGTGCGGGGAAGAAGGTGAGACCGCCGACGATCAGGATGACGCCGACAAGGAGGCCGACGAACAGTCCGCCGGTAGTGGGGAAGGTGCCAGACGAAGCCGGCACGGTCTTCTTCGCGGCCAGCGAACCGGCAATTGCCATGGCGGGTACGATCATCAGAAAGCGCCCGACCAGCATGGCGATGGCGCCGGTCGTGTTGTACCAAAGGGTATTGCCGGTCAGGCCGCCGAAAGCCGAGCCGTTGTTGGCCGTCTGCGATGTGTATGCGTAGAGCACTTCGGAGAAACCGTGCGGGCCGGCGTTCGCCATCGATGCCACGGCCGACGGGATCACGACAGCGGCTGCCGTCCAGCCGAGATACATGAGCGGGAGGACCAGTATGGCCAGCATGGCCATCTTCATTTCCTTGGCCTCGATCTTCTTGCCGACGTACTCCGGCGTGCGCCCGACCATCAGACCGGCCACGAAGATGGCAATCACCACGAACAGGAGCATGCCGTAGAGACCGGCGCCGACGCCGCCGACGATGATCTCGCCGAGCTGCATGTTGATGAGTGGGATCATGCCACCGAGCGCCGTGAAGCTGTCGTGCATGGCGTTGACGGCACCGCATGAGGCTGCGGTCGTGACCACAGCAAACAGGGCGGATGCCACGATGCCGAAGCGCACTTCCTTGCCTTCCATGTTGCCGCCGGTAAGACCCAGTGCCGTGAAGGCGTCATTGCCGCTTGCTTCGGCCCAGTAAGCCGCCGTGACGCCAGCGACGAACAGCACGCCCATGGCAGCGAGGATGGCCCAGCCCTGGCGCTCGTTTCCGACCATGCGGCCGAAAGCGTTGGTCAGTGCGGCGCCGATGGCGAAGATGGACAGCATCTGCACGAAGTTCGAGAGCGAGGTCGGGTTCTCGAATGGATGCGCCGCGTTGGCATTGAAGAAGCCGCCGCCGTTGGTGCCGAGTATCTTGATGGCGATCTGCGAGGCTGCAGGTCCGACCGCTATGCTCTGCTTGGCGCCCTCGAGCGTGGTCGCATCGACATATGCGCCGAGTGTCTGTGGAACTCCCTGCCACACTAGGAAAAGCGTGAAGATGATGCAGATTGGCAGCAGGATATAGAGCGTGCAGCGCGTCATGTCGGCCCAGAAGTTGCCGACCGTTGCTGCCGACGCCCGCGCAAAGCCGCGGATGAGCGCGACGGCCAGCACGATGCCGGTCGCGGCCGAGACGAAGTTCTGAACGGTCAGCCCTACCATCTGCGTCAGGTAGGACATCGTGGTCTCGCCGCCGTAGTTCTGCCAGTTGGTGTTCGTGACGAAGCTGACGGCGGTATTGAAAGCAAGATCCGGAGCGACGGCCACCTGCTCCGCAGGATTGAGCGGCAAGTTCGCCTGAAAGCGCAAAAGTGCATAAAGGCTGACGAAGCCGATCGCGTTGAAGAGCAGCATGGCGATCGTATAAGTGAGCCAGTGCTGCTCGCGTTTGGCGTCGATACCTGCGAGCCCGTACAGGCCTCTTTCGAGAGGGAGCAGGATGGGTGAGAGGAAGTTGCGTTCGCCGTTGAAGACGCGGGTAATGTAACCACCCAGTGGCTTCGCGAGCGCAACCACGAGCGTGCAGAAGACGAGGATCTGCATCCAACCAATGAGAGTCATGGCGTCGCACTCCCTCAGAACCGCTCGGGACGCAGCAGGGCATAGGCGAGGTAGATCAGGAGCGCCGCCGTGACGGCGCCGCCGAGGACATATTCGACGAGCATGGGGTTCTCCTTAGAGACGCTCGCAGCCAAAGGCGTAAGCCATGGCGATGGCGAAGAAGCCGAGGCCTCCGACCAGAAGGATCACGTCAAGCATGAAGGCTCCTTGCGATCTGCGAAGGACTGCGTGCGGTTCGACCGCAACAACAATCCCGGGTTTCGGGCATGAGCCCTCAGGGCTCGGCCCGATGCAGAATTTGGCCAGAGCGGCATATGAAATCGAGATGAGGGCGCAGGCACTCGTATAGGAATTTCATATAGGAACCAGCCTGATCCGACCGAGTGCCGTGAACCTATGATGACCGGCGTTCTCGCAGAACCGGCGCTTTCGCGAGCCCGCGGCCTGCGCTACAGTCGACGCTCATTCGGTGGACCACGAAGGCGCCGCTCGATTTCCGCGCCTCATCGACGAGGACACACCGCTCGCGGCTTAGGCCGCTCAAGACGCCCCGGTCCTCGTGAGGCTTGGCGCATACGCATCGGCGCTGACGCGTGCAGAAGAAGTTGCCGCCGAGATCGCGCGCCATATCCGGCGTGCACAAGGAGCCTGTGCAGGCAAGAACGCAGACCGGATCGATGAGCGAGTGGCCCTTTGGACGACGCGTGCCGGCGGCTTGATCCGCCAACGCGTTCGTCATGGAAGAGGAAGCCGAAAGGAGAGCATCAGATGCCGACCTGGAAACCCGATCCAAGTTTCTATCCCTCGCCTCGCATGGCCATGAAGGCTGCGCCAGAGACACTGGCCTATGTCGCGGCCTTCGATCCTGATCGCAAGACACCGGATGCGCTGGCGGTCGTCGACGTCGATCCTAATTCGACAAACTACTCGCAGATCATCGGTTCAACAGCGATGCCGAACGTCGGCGACGAACTGCATCACTTCGGCTGGAACGCCTGCTCGTCGTGTCTCTGCCCCAACGCGCCGCATGCTCATGTCGAGCGGCGCTACCTCGTTGTGCCGGGCCTCAGATCGTCGCGCATTCATATCCTCGACACGAAGCCCGATCCGAGAAACCCGAAGATCGTCAAAGTCGTCGAACCCGAGGAGGTGGCCGACAAGGCCGGCTACTCGCGGCCCCATACGGTCCATTGCGGGCCTGAGGGCATCTACGTCGCGGCGCTCGGTAATCGCGAGGGCAAAGGCCCCGGCGGTATCTTCCTTATGGACCACGAGACGTTCGACGTGCGCGGACAGTGGGAGATGGATCGCGGCCCACAGCACTTCGCTTACGATGCCTGGTGGCATCTCGGCCACGACACGCTCGTCACCAGCGAGTGGGGCACGCCGGACACTTTCGAGAATGGTCTCATCCCTGAAGTGCTGCTCGGTGCGAAGTACGGGCGCCGCCTGCATTTCTGGGACTTGCACAAGCGCAAGCACCTGCAGACCATTGACTTCGGCGACAAGTACCAGCTCGTGTTCGAGCTGCGTCCTGCGCACGATCCGACAAAGGCCTACGGCTTCGTCAATTGCGTTATCAGCCTCGAGAACCTCTCGTCGTCGATCTGGACCTGGTACAAGGACGGCGACAAGTGGGCTGTGAAGAAAGTGATCGAGATCCCGGCTGAACCGGCGAGCGGGGACGATCTGCCGCCGCTGCTCAAAGGTTTCAAGGCGGTACCGCCACTTGTCACCGACATCGACCTCTCCATGGATGACAAGTTCCTCTATGTCGCCTGCTGGGGCACCGGAGATCTGCACCAGTACGATGTCTCCGACCCGTTCAATCCAAAGCTCACGGGCAAGGTGCGCATTGGCGGGATCGTCTCCAGAGCGACGCATCCCGGCGCGAAGAACGGCAAGCTGAGTGGCGGTCCGCAGATGGTGGAGATCAGTCGCGATGGTCGCCGCGTCTATTTCACGAACTCGCTCTACGGCGCCATCGACCCGCAGTTCTATCCGGATGGCATAGAAGGTTGGATGGTGAAGCTCGACGCCGATGCGAACGGCGGCATCGCCTTTGATCCGAAGTTCTTCGTCGAATGGCCGGCACCGCATCGTCCACACCAAGTGCGGCTCGAAGGCGGCGACTGCTCGTCGGATTCGTACTGCTATCCGTAGGCCTGTCATGACGGACACGTGGTCGTGGCTAACATTCGCGGGGCTCGGTGCCTTCCATGGCCTGAACCCTGCGATGGGCTGGCTGTTCGCCGTGGCGCTGGGCCTACACCGGCAGAGCCGGACCGTGGTGATGGTATCGCTGGTACCGATCGCGCTTGGACATGCCACCTCGGTCGCAACCGTTGCGGGCTTGCTCGTGCTAGCCGGCGCTTTCATCCCGCACAATCTCGTACGTGTTGGTGCCGGCGCAGCTCTGCTGGCATGGGCGGCCTATCACTGGCACTTCCGGCACCGTCATCGCGTGCGCTTCGGAATGCAGGTCGGGCTTTGGGGTCTTGCGGCTTGGTCTTTCCTGATGGCCGCAGCGCATGGTGCCGGTCTGATGCTGTGGCCGGTGCTCATGGGCACATGTCTCGATAGCGGGACAGCAGGCGCGGGGTTTGCTTCGCCACTGACATCAGCATTTACCGGAGTGGGCATTCACACGCTGGCAATGATGACGACAACGGCCGCCATCGCCGTCGTCGTGCATGAATGGCTCGGCGTCGCGGTCCTTCGCAGTGCCTGGTTGAACTTCGACCTGCTCTGGGTGGCGGCACTGGTGACAACGGGCGTGTTGCTCGTCGGTAATGTTTTTTGAGCAGAAAGTCTCTCTGCGAGTTCGATCGGCGCGCGATACGGCCACAATTCTCCCCCGAAGGGAGGATACTAACCACACCCGTCGCGTGCCATATGCCGCGTCGTGGCTCTAAGCATTGCTCCTGTGCAGCGCTGCCACGGCTATCAGATTGGACTGCCCGGCTACTTCCGTCAGGGCACGATCCGGTCACGTTTGGGCTGCCCGGCTCCCGCTGTCAGGGCACGATCCTTTCCGATGAGGTCGCGCCGGGCGGAGCAGGGGGTTGGCCTGTGCGCGACCTCTCGATCTATGACAAGGCAATAGCCGTTCATATCGCGCATTGTGAGGGTTCATGGAACCGTTCAGCATCTTCATGCTTGCTTTCGCGATCTTGCCGGTGGTCCTCGACACCGTGGGGCTTGTTACGAGTTTCAAAGCCGAGACCAACTTTAGACCCGCATTGGCGGTGTGCTTGGCTCGGCTCAAGGTATCAAGTTCTGGCGCAGGGCTTCGCAGGCGGCCTGAGCACGATTACGAGCGCCAAGCTTTACTTGCGCCTTCTTGAGGTGACTGCGCACGGTCTCCTCGCCAAGCCCGAGCGCTTTGGCAATCTCGCTCGACTGCCGGCCGTCTGAGACGAGGCGCAGCACTGCGAGCTCACGGGCTGTGAGGCGTGAGCGCGAGCCCACACGCCTGGGGTCAGGGGGGGTCAGATACTCCAAGCGCTGCGCTGCAAGACTGCTGGCGGATTGCAGTAGGATGCGCGATGTCGGCGTCAGCAGATTGCAGAGATCCTTCCTGGACCAGTAGGCAATCATCCAGCGCCCCCCTACAGGACAGATGAAGCCGTCGCGCATTCCATACTTGAGCGCCAATTCATAGCCCCAGCGATCGACACCGATGGGCTGAAGTAGGCGTCGGGTTTCGATCCAGGTGTAAGTAGACAGGCTGCTACGCGCCAGAAACATCGCAGGCGTGAACCGTGTAGGGGCCAAGGCCGTGTACTCATCCCACCAGCCGTCAGGGACGTCCGGGTGTAGAAAAACGGATTGGCCGAGACGCATTGCACCCCAGTCGTTGGATTTGAGGGGGAGCCGTGCAGCTCCCAGGACACTCAGTACGGAACAAGAAGTGCTTGCGGCGTGATGCAGGGTTTCGAGGACGTCCTGCGGCGTGTTCGACGTGGCCAAACTATGGGAGAGCTCGAGCAGGTTCATGGGCAGATCGCTGGAGTTCTCATTGCGGCCTGGGCTGTCCTTGGTGCGCTTGCGCAGGCCGTTCGGGAGCGATGAGGGCATCGCGCATCCTTCCACTGTCTCGACGTGAGAAGTGAGATGATGCGTTGGTTTCCTGTGGCCGAACATCCGCAGAAACCCTGAGGCGCTCGACGGCGTCTTGCCGCGAGAAGTATGCTTTGGAGGATCAAAGCAGGTGGATGGCCTGGCCAGCGCCCGCCTGCGCAAATGCCTCGTATGTCCCACAACTCGACTGGACGAAAAGCACTTCGGGCACACGATGCACCGTTGCCATCGCCCGCGCGATGAAGCGCGGCGCGATGGAGCTAGGCAACGCTACGTTAGTGAACTTGAAATTGCGGTGATGATCAGCTTCGGAACCGCTGCCAGGTCACTGTCACTCGGGTGCCGACGGGGACACGCGGGTAGAGGTCCAGCACATCCCTATTGTACATGCGGATGCAGCCTTTCGAGGCCGCCGTACCGATGGTCCAAGGCGCATCCGTGCCGTGGATTCGATACATCGTCGAGCCGAGATAGAGCGCGCGAACGCCGAGTGGGTTCATCGGATGTCCGCCCGGTACGTGCACCGGCAAGCGCGGGTTCTCGCGCCGCATTTCCGATGTGGGCGTCCAGCCAGGATTTACCCGCTTGTCGGAGACCACGGTCGTGCCCTGCCAGCGACTTTTCTCACGTGGCACGGCGATGGGGTAGCTGACCGCTACGCCAGGACGCTGGATCCAATACAGGCGGCGATCGCCAAAACTGACGATGATCTGGCCTGGCGCATGTCGGGGACTGAACGAGACGACCTCGCGCGAGCCGCCCTCCCACAAGAAGGAGAAGAAGCCCTGCGCATTGGCGGCAGCGGGTGCGGCCAGTAGAGCAGGCAACGCGCAGGCAAGTATGGATAGAGTCCGGAGCTTGTGCACGGCGCTGTTCCCCCGTTGATGAGAGAGGGCTTAGCACTACCCTCACGATGGCGGGTCACTTAAGTCATCAGTGTGCAGAGATCGAGTGCGGCAATCAAGTGCGTAGCTCGTCGATGGTTAGCACATCAACAGTTTAAGTTCGAAGGTGGCGAATCTGCAGCACCATGCACCGCACCATCTTGAGGCCTAACATTAACCCGCGAGCGAAGCGCCTATTCCAATTCCACGCAGTCTGAGACGCTGATTAAGATTTCATTGTGATGTATGAATTCGGTCTCGCCACAGAGCCGGCTTCAGACGACGCTGCAAACTTCAGGGGATTGTCACCTCCTGTCGATATTGGCGCTGCCTTGCGTGATCAACCGGGAGCTGCGCTGATCGCGTGTGTGAATCCACAGCCAGTTGATGGCAACGCTGAGACGGTTGCGCACGCCAATCAGGAAGTAGATGTGCGCCAATCCCCACATCCACCACGCCAGCGTGCCGCGCAGCTTGATGCGACCGAAGTCGATGACTGCCAGTCGCTTGCCGATCGTTGCTAAGCTTCCCGCGTGCTTGTAGCGGAAAGGTGCCTGCGTAATCTCGCCGCGCAGTCGCGCCTTGATCGTGGCTGCCACGTGCTTGCCTTGCTGCTTGGCGGCTGGCGCGATGCCGGGTACTGGCGATCCATCTGGTGCCATGACGGCCGCAGTATCGCCGATGACGAAAATCTCTGGGTGCTCAGGCGCGGCGAGGTCCGGCTCGACGATCACACGGCCGGCACGATCCACTGGGGCATGGAGCCATTCCCCGGCTGATGAGGCCTGGACGCCGGCGGCCCAGATGATGGTCGATGCGGCGAGCTGCTTCGTGCCGTAGACGACACCGTCGGCCGTGCACGCCGATACTGGATGGCCAAGCTCGACCTCGACACCGAGGCTTTCCAGAGATCGCTGGGCGTAAGCAGACAGATCCTCTGTGAAACCGGCGAGCACGCGCGGCCCAGCCTCGATGAGCACGACGCGGGCCTGCCGCGTGTCGATGTGACGGAAATCCCGCGGCAGCGTCACGCGCGCCAGCTCCGCGATTGTGCCGGCCATCTCGACGCCTGTCGGGCCAGCGCCGATGATGACGAAAGTGAGCAGCGCCGATCGCCGCTGCGGATCCGTCTCTCGCTCCGCCTTCTCGAAGGCGACCAGAATGCGGCGCCGGATGGTGGTGGCATCCTCGAGAGTCTTGAGACCCGGCGCGAACGGCTCCCAATCATCGTGGCCGAAGTAGGCATGGCGGGCGCCCGTCGCCAGCACCAGCGTGTCGTAGGTGATTGTCGATCCGTCATCGAGCACGACGCGGCGCTTCTCCTTGTCGATCCCTTCGACCGACGCGAGCAGCGTCGTCACCTCAGGCCGCTTGCGCAGCAGGTGACGGATGGGCCAAGCGATCTCGGAAGTCGCCAGCGATGCAGTTGCGACCTGGTACAGCAGCGGCTGGAAGAGATGATGGTTACGTCGGTCGATGATAGTGATGCGAACAGGCGCGCCGGCCAAATGATGCACGGTCTCCAGTCCGCCAAATCCAGCGCCCACCACGACGACGTGATGGCGGTCGGGCGAAGCATTCGCGGGCATCGGTCCTTTCCTTCATCTCGAAGCGGATCACACCCGTTTATAGAATATTTGTGACGCGCCACCGCGATTGCAAGCGTTTAAGCCGAGCCACGCAACTTATCTCATCACCACAAGTTCACAGCATCGTGCGTCGACACGCGCGCCAAGTCTGCTCAGTTTATTCTCCATGCGCGCGACCCACCGCTACGGCACAAGTCCCCGTGTTGGAGATATGTCACGTCGAGCCCGACGGGCGAACCTCGGGTCGCGAGATGCCGTCATGCACGACCACCCCAACAATCGGATGCAGCTATGGTCACTCTCAAAGTGAATGGAACGACGCACAGCGTCGATATCGATGACGACACACCTCTCCTGTGGGCCATCCGTGACAACATCGGACTGACAGGCACCAAGTTCGGCTGCGGTGTTGCACAGTGTGGCGCCTGCACGGTCTTTATCGACGGTAATTCCGTCCGCTCCTGTGTGACGCCGGTATCGGCGGTCGGCGATAGCGACGTTACCACAATCGAAGGGCTCGCCGGCAAGGAGGCCGAGGCCGTTCAGGCCGCCTGGATCGCACGCGACGTGCCGCAATGTGGATACTGTCAGTCGGGGCAGGTGATGAGCGCCATCGCGCTCCTGAAGGAAAACAAGAAGCCGACCGATCGCGACATCGACCTCGCGATGAATGGCAACATCTGTCGCTGTGCGACCTACGTGCGCATCCGTGCCGCGATCCACGACTCAGCCCGGGCTCTGGAGGGCTGACCATGACCCAGCACGATATGAACCTCTCGCGCCGCACGCTGCTGAGGGGCGCCGGTGCTCTCGTTATCGGCCTGCACCTGCCGCTTCCCGCTCGCGCCCAATCCGGAGCCGGCGCGGCATACCGGCCCGGCGGCAATGCTACGTTCGCTCCGAACGCCTTCGTGCGCATCGCGCCGGACAGCACGGTCACCGTGCTCATCAAGCACATCGAGTTTGGCCAGGGGCCGTTCACGGGTCTCGCCACGCTCGTCGCCGAGGAATTGGACGCCGACTGGAACCAGATGCGCAGCGAGCACGCCCCCGCCGACGTCAAGCTCTACGCCAATCTTGCCTTCGGCGTGCAGGGCACCGGCGGTTCGACGGCGATCGCGAACAGTTGGGAGCAGATGCGCAAGGCCGGCGCCGCGGCGCGCGCCATGCTCGTTCAGGCGGCGGCCACGGCATGGAAGGTCCCGGCTTCGCAGATCAAGGTCGAGGCGGGCGTGATCAGTCATGCTTCCGGCAGAAAGGGCTCCTTCGGAGAATTCGCCGAAGCTGCATCGAAGCTCGCCGTGCCGGAGAACCCGCCGCTCAAGCCGGCCTCTGCCTACAGGCTGATCGGCAAGGAAGGCGCGGTGAAACGCCTCGACAGCGCCGACAAAGCGACCGGCAAGGCGCAGTTCACGATCGATATCTCCGCGCCGAACATGCTGACCGTGGTCGTCGCCCGTCCGACGCGCTTTGGCGGCAAGGTCGCGAGCTTCGACGCTGCCGAGACGCTCAAGGTCAAGGGCGTGGTCGACGTCAAAGCGATCGGCTCGGGTGTGGCTGTCTATGCCAATGGCATGTGGCCGGCGCTGAAGGGTCGTGAAGCGCTGAAGGTGACCTGGGACGACAGCGCTGCCGAAATGCGCGGCAGCCGCGAGCTCGTTGCCGAGTATCGCAAGCTCGCACGCGAGCAGGGACGCGTTGCCGGTTTGCGTGGTGACGCCGAGGCTGTGCTCGCCAAGGCCGATCGCGTGATCGAGGCGGAGTTCGTCTTCCCCTATCTCGCGCACGCGCCCATGGAGCCGCTCGACGGCTTCCTGCAATGGGATGGCAAGGAGGCGCTGGCGCGCTTTGGCAGCCAGTTCCAGACGACCGAGCACCAGACCATTGCCACCATCCTCGAGTTGCCGCCGGAAAAAGTACAGCTGGAGACGATGCTCGCTGGTGGCAGCTTCGGCCGGCGTGCGCAGGTGAGCCAGCATCTCGCGGCCGAGCTCGCCATGGCGGCGAAGGCGATCGGTCCGAATCGTCCCGTCAAAGTCGTGTGGACACGCGAGGACGATCTCACTGGCGGGTACTACCGACCGCTCTTTCTCCATCGCCTGCGTGGCGCGGTGAAGGATGGCAAGATTATCGCCTGGTCCAACACTATCGTGGGTCAGTCCTTCTTTCTCGGCACGCCCTTCGAGTCGATGGTGGTGAAGGACGGGCTCGATGCAACGGCGGTCGAGGGAGCGAACAACATCTTCTATGAGGTGCCCGACTTCCGCTGCGAGGTGCACAATCCAAAGGTGGGGGTGCCGACCCTTTGGTGGCGTTCCGTTGGTCACACGCACACAGGCTACGCCGTTGAATGCTTTGTCGATGAGCTTCTTCAGGCCGCGGGGCAGGATCCGCTCCAAGGCCGTCTCGCTCTGATGGGCGACAAGCACCCGCGTGCCGCTACCGTGCTCCGTGCCGTCGGTGAAATGGCGAACTGGAAGGGGCCGGGGCCGATCGAAGGCCGCGCACGCGGCGTCGCGGTGGTCGAGAGCTTCAGCTCATTCGTCGCGCAGATCGCGGAGGTTTCGCTCGGGTCCGGCGGCGAGCCCAAGGTGCACAAGGTCTGGTGCGCGATCGATTGCGGTGTGGCAGTCAATCCGGACGTCATTCGCGCACAGATCGAAGGCGGCATCGGTTTCGGTCTCGGCCATATTCTCTACGGCGAGATCACGCTCGATCAGGGCCGGCCGGTCCAGACCAACTTCGATAGCTATCGCTCGCTGCGCATCCACGAAATGCCGGAGGTCGCGGTCCGGATCATCGCCTCGACCGCGTCGCCAACCGGGGTTGGTGAGCCCGGCGTACCGCCCATCGGTCCCGCGGTCGCCAATGCATTGGCAGCGCTCGGCCATGGACGTCCGCGCCAGTTGCCCATGAAGGGAGGGACGGTCTGATGCAGAAGGCCATCCTCCTCACCGTGGCCGCCGGCATCGCGATCGGGCTGGCGGGCACGGCCCTGACCTTCGCGCAGACAGCGCCTCGCTCGCCGTCCGATAGTTCCTTGCGGCCGGCCGCGAGCTTCAGCAACATTGCCAACGAGCGCGATCGTTCGGTTGCGCTCTTCACGGAGATGGCGAAGGTTCTGCAGCATCCGCGCTGCATGAATTGCCATCCAGCGACTGAGCGTCCGCGCCAAGGCGATGCCCGACGTCTGCACGAGCCTCTGGTCGTGCGCGGCAAGGACGGCCATGGTGCGCCGGGCATGAATTGTACGACGTGCCACGGCAAGCAGAACTACGATCCCGCGCGCATACCAGGCGATGGTCACTGGGCGCTTGCGCCGGCATCGATGGCTTGGGAGGGCAAGACGGTCGGCCAGATCTGCGAGCAGCTCAAGGATCCGAACCGCAATGGCAGCCGCGATGTTCCCGGCCTGATCAAGCACGTTACCACGGACTCGCTCGTGCTCTGGGGCTGGAACCCCGGCGTGGGGCGCGAGCCCGCACCGGGCACCCCGGCCGAGTTCGGTGCGCTCATGCAATCATGGGCTGACACAGGCGCAGCCTGTCCGGCGTCGTAATCGGCAATCGGGCGATCTTGTCCGCGACGTCGGCAAGCCTTTCGGGAGGCAGCGCTTGTCGCTTGACGCCGAGGGCGCGAGCGGCTGAGGCTGCACGCGCCCCGTCATCGTGGCGGGGGAGAGGCGCGCATGTCCATAAGCACATCACGGTCCGCTGAGTTTCCTCGCCTCAGCCTCATTCTCGGAGGTGCGCGCTCTGGAAAGAGCGGATACGCGGAGACGCTGGTCAGCTCGTTGCCGCCGCCGTGGATCTATGTAGCGACAGCTGAAGCGCTGGATCACGAAATGCGCGAACGCATCGAACACCATCGCAATCGCCGGGATCAGAGATGGAAGACCGTCGATGCGCCTCGCGACCTGCCCGAGACGATCCAGCGGCTCGCGGACGAGCATCAGCCGATGATGATTGACTGCCTGACACTGTGGCTCAGCAATTGCCTGCTCGCCAGCCTCGACCTCCAGGAAGCGAACGATCGGCTCATCACCGCTTTGGAGAGGGCACCCGGCCCCGTCGTTCTGGTTTCAAATGAGGTCGGGTGGGGCATTGTGCCCGACACGCCGCTTGGGCGGCGATTTCGAGATGAGCAAGGGCGGCTCAATCAGCGCGTCGCCAACATTGCCGATCGCGTCGTGATGATGGTCGCTGGCCTGCCCCTGACGGTGAAGTAGCAGCGTGTCATGGCGTGGCTATCGCCAACGCAATTGCGAGCAGCAGCAGCGTTTCGGTCACCTCGACGCTGGCGCCGAGACAATCGCCGGTAATGCCACCGAGTCGAACTCTCCAATAGACGGCGATTGCCGGAACAATGACGAGCGCCGCGAGCAGGATCGGAGCCAGCCAGAGACTGAGTGCCGCCAGCACGATCCCCTGCGCGATCGTTCCGGGCTGGCTGATCTGCCACGAGAAGCGCTCTCCCGATCCGCTTGCCAGAGGCGGAACGGCGAGGCTCCACACGAGCGTGCCCCAACGCGCCCATGCCGGCACGAGCATCAGCGCAAATAATCCCGGCACGGCTGAGATCTCGGCCAGGAGCACCAGCTTCGCAATAAGCTGCAGCGCGATCGCCATGGCGCCGAAGGCGCCGACATGCGGATCGCGCAAGACCTCGAGGAAGCGCTCCGGCGTGCGATGCGCGGCGCCGAGCGCGTCCGCCACATCTCCGAGACCATCGATGTGCAGACCACCCGTGACCCAAACCCACGCCACGAGACCGGCAAGCGCGCCGATCCACGGCGATCCCTGTCCTCCTGCCCAAGCGGCCGCAGCGACGATCACTCCGACAATCACGCCGATCAGCGGAAACCAGACGGCCGAGCGAGAAAGATCCTCTGGATTGAACTCGGCAAAGCGCGGCGCCGGCAGGCGGGTGAGGAACTGCAAGGCATGACCGAAGGAGCGCAACGTCATGGCTGCGCTATCCCGATGATCTCACCCCACAAGTGGAGATCGTCCTGGCGCTCCACTCTCACCGTTACGCGCGTGCCGTAGTCGATCCGGAATGCCCAGGTGCGTTCGAATGGGATATCGCAAGCCGCGGAGAGAACGGCCCGCATCGGGCCTGCGTGTGTCGCGACGAGGACGGAGCCCTGCACCGGGGCATTCACCAGTCTGTGGAGCGCGCGCTTCACGCGTGCTCGGAACTCCGGCCAGTTTTCACCTTGCGGCGGGCCTGGAGCCTCGGCACTACGATAGAAAGCATCGAGTTGCGCTGCGATGATCGAGTCTGCCCGCAGCTCGGAAAAAGGGCGCCCGTCCCAATCACCGAAATCCATTTCCGCCCAATCGGCATCGACTCGCAATGGCAGATGGCGCAGGCGCGCGAGCTTCTCCGCCGGTTCGCGGGCGCGGCGCAATGGCGAAGTGACCACCGTCGTCCAGATACCGCCCGCAGTCTGCTGCTCGAATTGCCGCCAGCCGCTTTCGGACAATGCAATGTCGGTGCGTCCCAGCAGCAAGCCTCGGATCTCCGTCTCGCCATGGCGGATGAGATCGATCAGCGGCATCACTCGGCTTCCGATACGCGGGCTTCGGCGAAGGTCGCCATCTGCGCATGCAGAGCACAGGCGAGCCGGACGATGGGCAGGGCGAGCGCGGCGCCCGATCCCTCGCCCAGGCGCAGCTTCAAGTCGAGAAGAGGCTCGGCGCCAAGCGCCTCCAGCACCAGCCTGTGCCCGTGCTCGGACGAGCGGTGCGAATAGATGAGCCAATCCGAGCAGGAGGCATTCAGGCGGATGGCTAGAAGAGCGGCGACCGTCACGATGAAGCCATCAATGAGAATGGGCACTCTCGCCTGCGCGGCGCCGATGATCGCGCCGGTCAACGCCGCGATCTCCAGACCGCCGACATGGGTCAGGACCTTGAGGGGGCGGTCGTCTCGGTGCGTCAGCTCGTGCAGTTTCAAAGCGGTGGCAATGACATTGGACTTGTGCTTGATGCCGCCGTCGTCGAGGCCGGTTCCGGCACCGGCGAGATCGGTCGGCTGTCTTGCCAGAAGCGCGGCGGCGATGGCGGCCGCCGATGTGGTATTCCCGATCCCCATCTCGCCCAGGATGAGCAGATCAGCTCGTTGCTCCGCCGCTCGCAGCGCCGCGCGACGGCCGACCGCGAGGGCGTACTGTGCCTCACTCATCGTCATTGCTGGTTCGCGCGAGAAGTCCCGCGTGCCGCGGCATGGCTTGTCGGCTATGACGCCGGCGATCTCGGTGGCTGCCAGCGTTCCTGCATCAATCACTTCGAGCGGTGCGCCAAGTTCCCGGGCGAGCACGGATATGGCAGCGCCACCACGAGCGAAGTTGTCGAGCATCTGAACGGTGACGGCCGACGGATAGGCGGACACACCTTGTGCGGTGATACCGTGGTCGCCAGCGAACAGGACGATCCGGACATTGTCGGCGCGCGGTCGATCGGTCTGTTGAAGCGCGGCGAGGCGAACGGCCAGGTGCTCGAGTACCCCAAGCGCTCCTTTCGGCTTTGTCAGGGCATTCTGGCGGGCTTCGGCCGAAGCGCCGTGGGCCGCGGACGGAGGCGGGCAAGGCGTCACGAACCACTCGTCGTCAGTCACGTGAGCCTCTTACTGGAAGTAGAACGGCATGGTGAACCGAAGCTGGCTTGATGCGATCCCCGAGGGTGGCGACGGGAACGGTGCGGCGTTGCGCAGGGCAGACAGCACCGTGCGATCGAGCAGCTGATCGCCCGACGAGCGCGAAATGCTGGCGAAGGCCAGCCCCCCGGAGCGCGATACGCCAAAGGTGACGACAACTGTTCCGCGCATTCCTGGCCCCGACGGCCTGCGCGACGCAACCCGTGCTCGCACGAGCGCGGTATAATTGATTGTCGAGCCTTCACTGGCGGAGACACGGCCGCTGGATGCCGCTGACCCTTTGACGGCTCGGGACGGCGCACCACCCTTTTTCTCCGGCTCCTTTTGTGTTTTGCGCGGTTGAGGCGGCGTTATGCGCTGCGCCCTCTCAGTGGGCTGCGGCGATGGCGGTGCTAAGGGAGGCGATGTTTCCTCGGGCTCTATGACGGTAGCGGCCTGGTTGAAGGCCGGCTCGGCTGGCTCTTGTGCCTCGTCGCGTGCGTCCATCGGAGTTTCGCCACCACGGGGAGCTTCGTCAGGCATCTCCGCAGCTTGATGAGGCGATGGGATTTGCTCTGCCACTTGCTCGGTAACCTCTGGCCGCTCCGAAGATGCCGCTGCAGCCACATCCTCAGCAGCACCGGGATCGGACTGGACGGAGCTGGCGGCGGCTGAAGCGTCGGGCGATGGAGATATGAGAGCGGCTTCGAGCACGCTGCTGGGCACAATCTCGACGGAAATGGCCTCGGTCGGCGCAGTGCTGGCACCGGGCTGGGGCTCGATCAGCAAGAGAACGGCGGCAAGCACGCTGCCATGAAGCAAGAGCGACCACACCAAACTTGCACCGATCGCGAGCGCGCGAAGAACCCTGCGATCGGCATCAGGTGCCGCCGCCACGCTCAAGCGTAACTGGTGGTGAGCCGCCGCTTTCAAGTCCGCGTCGTCCGGAATGTAGGTTCCTCCTCGGCGTCAGCTTTCCGAGATCACGCCTCTCCCTCAAGAGGCCGGTCGCCCAGTAGTGCGTCGATCCGCGTGTATCGCAGATCGACGCAAGCCTCGCCATCAGTTCGATGGCAGGGCGAATTGAAGGCCGCCGTAGACCGAGAGGCCGGGCGTGCCGTAGCCAGACACCGTCTGGTATTTCTCATCCAGAAGATTCTCGGCGCGAACATAGGCTTTCAAACCCGGGCTGAATTCGTAGGCGATCTTGGCGTTGACCAGCCAGTAGTCGTCGAGCGCGGTGCCGCTGTCGAGCGTGTCGGCCACGTATCTGACGACGACATTGGCTTCGACTTTGTCCAGCGGCTTGAGGTCGAGACCTACGGCAAGACTGTGCCGCGGCACGCGCGCAAGACGGTCCCCGTTGGACTGCTCGGTATCGGTGTACGTGTAGCCGGCCGTCACCGTGATGCCGGCAGAAATCTGCGCTGCGGCCGAAAGCTCGACGCCCTTGCGATGCGTGATACCGGAGGCATTGTAGAGGCAGATAACGCCGGGGAGGCCGCAGTCAAAATCGTATGTGATCAGGTTCAGTGTATCGATCTCGAAGTAGGTGGCGCCAAATTTGAGCCTGCCGCTCATAAAGCCCTGCTCGATCCCGACGTCCCAACTCTCGCTTTCTTCGGGCAGGAGGTTGGGATTGCCGTATGTCGGCGCAAAACTATAGGAGCCGTACAACTCGTCGAGGCTCGGCGCGCGGAAGCCGGTGCCATAGCTGCCGCGGAATTTCGTCTCGGTGCCGGGTACGAGATAGGCGCCAGTAAAGCGATGGGTGTTGAAGTTGCCGAAAGCACTGTGCTCATCGACGCGGCCGGCGGCGGTGAGAACGAGGCCTGCAATCGGCTCGAGCATGAGCTGGGCATAGGCACCGCTGACGTCAGCAGTGTTTCGGCCCGCTGTGTTGTTGGTCTTTGCGCCCGTCTCTTCCCAATCCGCGCCTGCCAGCAGTGAGAGCACCTCATTGAAGCGCAGCACGCCCTTGTACTCGCCTTTGACACGATCGCCTTCGAACCATCCAGTCGAGAAGCCGCCGGCAAATGTGTCCCTTTCGATGCGCATGCCTTGAATGGCCAGCGTGTTGGTGAGAGCGCCATCTAGAAGTTTGAACTCGGTGCCGACGCGTCCGGCGTGCTGGGTCACTCGACCGTAGTCATCTGCATCCGCAGGTGAGAAGGGAAAGACGGAGAGGAAGCCGTCGTACTCGAATCGCGCACGCATGGAGCGGGCAGCGAAGAAGATCTTGGCGCTGGGCGAGAGGTAATATTCGCCGCGGCCGGAGAATGTCAGGTTCTTATAGCCGTCGTCCTCGCGACCAGCGGCGGCTGCGGAGAAACCGTCCGTGGTCACGCCCTGGATGCTTAGCGATATGTTGCTGCCATCGGCAGCCAGATAGCCGGCCGTATAGGCGCCGCGCCACGTGTTATAGGCGCCGTACTCCGCGCCGCCGCTCTGCGAGAAGCCGAGCTTCCGTGCGGCCTTCGTCTCGATCGTGATGACGCCGCCGACGGCATCACCGCCATAGAGTCCGCTCTGCGAACCCTTCAGCACTTCGATGCGCGCGACATCGCCCACAAGAAGATGCTCGAAGTGAGCGGAGGTCACCGTGCTCGAGGGATCGCTGACGTCGATGCCGTCGACCAGAACTTTGACGTATCCGCCTGTCGTGCCGCGCAAACTGATCGTGGACGTCCCACCCGGACCTCCGGCCTGTGAGAAACTCACGCCCGGCAGAGTCTCGAGGTAGTCCTTCACGTAGGTCTGCGCGCGCGCCTCGAGTTCCTTCTCGGTGATCACCTCGACGGAGGAACCGACTTTGGCCGCATCCGTCGGCGTACGGTTGGCCGAGTAGATCACGATGCCTTCGAGCGGGATCGCGTCCTGCGCGCGCGCCGACGAGGTCATTGCAGCCGAGAACGCACAGGCAGCGGTGAGCGCAGTACACGATATGAGCGATGCGCTTCTGAAACTGCGAAAACGAACGCGAATAGTCATAAGACCCCGTCACGATTGATGGACGGGAGCCCAGCAGGTGCGGCCCAAGGTGCACTGACAGAAATGCTGAGGGCGCGAGGCAGGTGCGATAACGATCACACCTCGTGCGCAACCCGCATCGACGAGCGAAAATGTCTCAATCTGTCAGAGTGTCGTGAATACCCCGGGCATTTCTGACGTAGCTCCCAATCGGTTGCACATCAGTCGCCACTACGGGAAACCGTTCCACCGAGCGGCCCGCACGGGGGATGGGCGACTCGTGCCGGTCGGTCTCCTGGCTTGCGGCTCGGGCGTCTCTCTCCAGCCTTCCCGACTGCGCTTGCGCGCCGTCAGTGGCATGTTTGGAGAGGACTCGCCGCTTACAGTTGCGGGCGCAGCCACGGAATCGACGCCTTCGGCATTCGAGCCTCTGCGTCTCACCGTGTTCCCAAGGTGCCACCGGCATTGCTGCATCTGGCACCACCGTCACGGCCACTAGTTCGCCTCAATCGGTGATAGCTGTCAATTGCAAAGGGAAAGGGAGCCAGCAATGGGATGGAATGGTACTAATTTACAACAAGCTCAACTTTAGCGGGCTGAGGATCGACCCAAGCCGGCATCAAGATCATCCAAAACTCTTCGATCGGTTCAAGTACCAAAGCACTGCCAGGACGAGCAGCGAACCGACAATAGCGGAGACGATGTCGCGCAGAGATATGGAGTATCGGTCGAGCGCCTCGAACAAACCGAGAGCTCGGAAAAGAAATCCACCGGTAAGCGCGCCTAGAAGCCCGAGACCGAGATTGTTCATAGTGCCGAAGCCGTGCCGATCGCCTTTGATCAGAAATCCGGCCAATGTGCCGCCGATCAAGCCGATCACGATCCAGACTATGACCTGTCCCACTGATGCCATGCGGTCCTCGCGGCGAAATGATTACTTGCACAAACAAGAACTTCCGGCCGGTTGTGCTGAGCCGATCTGGTTGAAATGAGGCTGGGGGCCGAGCATGGATCATGCGATCCCTCTCGGTACACCAGCCTCAGGCGCGCCACGGAAGAGAACCCCTGAGACGCCACTTGCCTTGGCTTATGGCTTCGCAACGGGACTGTCGATCGGGCTCTCCCACAGCGGCAGGGCCTGTCGGAAGTCGTCATTGCAGCATTCTCCCGGCATGGCTTGCTGGACAACCGGTTCGTTTGCCGCAAGTCGCATCGACTTCGGTGCATCCGCGCCTGGACCGAGGAGCCGATCCGAGTGCGCCGAGGCCGCGACCAGCGCTGCTGCAATGAGTGCTGAACTGAGAATCTTCATAGCTCGTCCTCCGGAAGTCGGACTTTGACGTATCGCTCAGCGGCGGAGGGGTACTGCCATAGGGGCTGTCATGGGCCTCGGACCCCTCGTTGCTGTGCCGACTGGTGACGACTCTCCTGCCGGCGCGGCCTCGGAGCCATCAGGGCGCACCCTTAAATGAGCCCAGGTGCGCCCCTATACGCCTTGCAGGTGCGCTATCGAGGCGGCAGAGCGACGAGCCACTGCCGCCCCTTCGGAGGGATCAGAAAGGCATCTTGAAGCGCAATGGCGTGCTTCCCCGGATAAGTCGGATCTCCGGCGCTTCCGAGCCGCCAGCGCTGAGGTCGAAGAGATCCCCGGGCGTGCGAAGGTTTCGGCCGGCAACATGCGTGATGATGTCATCGGGCAGGAAGCCCGCGAACTCCGCCGCCGAGTGTGGCTTTGCCTCGAGGACGACAACGCCGGAAACCTCGCCAAATCTCGGGTTTTGCGGGCCGAGGTCCGTCACCACGAGGCCCCGCAGGCGACTAACCGCTGCCGGCGCCTCAAACCTTTGCGGCTTATCCGACAGTGGTCCGAACTTCACTTCCGTCGTGTGGACCGCGTCACCTCGATGATACTTCAACATGAGGCTGTCGCCGACGCCATGGATCCCAAGTACGGCCTCCAAGTTGCGCGCGGAGATGATGGGCACCATGTGCATTGGATCGCCAATCCCTAGGAAACGCTCGGGCTTGGAGATGCCTACCTCGACGATGGCGTCGCCGACTTTCAATCCAGCCTTCTCCGCCGGAGAACCGGCAGCAACGGTCGTCAGTACCGCTCCTTGAGATACATCGAGCTTGAGCTCTCCCATAATTCTGGGTGTAACCGACGTGCTCGAAACGCCGATCTCGCCGCGCAGCACGCGACCATTCTTCATGATCTGGTCGCCGATCTTCATGGCGAGGCCGACAGGTTGTGCGAATGCCAGTCCGACACTGCCGCCGCTCGGGCTCTTGATTGCGGTATTGATGCCGATAAGCTCGCCTTCCGTGTTCAGCAATGCCCCACCAGAGTTACCGGGGTTTATGGAGGCATCGTGCTGGATGTAGCCCTCGTAGTTCCGATAGTGGACCGAGGAGCGGAACAGATTGCTGATCATGCCCAGTGTCGCTGTGGACTCCAATCCGAGAGGCGATCCGATGGCCAGGACGAGATCGCCGACCTCGAGCGGCTTGCGGCCGCCGAGGCGGATTGGGATGAGCCCTGGTGCTTCCAGTGTGAGCAGGGCGATGTCCGTGGGTGCGTCGCGGCCGATGAGTTTGGCTTCGTAGGCACGGCCATCATTCATCTTGATTCCAATGCGCTCGGCTCCTTCGATCACATGAAAATTCGTTACGATGTAGCCCGTATTTCCCTTCACGCCGACGATCACGCCGGAGCCGATCGATCCGACGGTGCGTGTTTTTCCCTTCTGCGGCGTCGCTCCTTCGACGAACGCGGCGGGATGATTGAAGAAAGCATTCGGTTCTTCGATATGCTCTTCGCCCTTCACCTGGATACCGACGACGCTCGGCATCGCGCGTTTGATCGCGTCGCTGAACGTGAGGCGCGGCGCCTTCGGTTCCTGCGCCGAACTGCCGGAGGCAATCGGCATCGTCGCGAGCGCCGCGAGCAAAGCTGCCGTGCAGTGCAGAGGTTTCAGTGCGGGCATGCGCGCGCTCCATCGAATGATTGATGCCGGCGATCGTGCGATCTCCGGTGCGATTGACTTGAGCTGCAGTGAAGCCATGAGGCGACAACGACGGCCCGGCATTGCAAGCCGCGCCGCCGCTGCACCCGCCCATGGGAAGGCATCGGGTGTTCTACTTAGGGGCACTCACGATGTCCGGCGCCTTGGCTCCGGTCGCGGCCAGCTCCTCGAAGAAGCGCCTCGAATCGAAGCCTGCCGGTGTCGATGCGCCCCGTGCTTGCAGTTCGTCGAAGAATTTCTCGGGAGAGAACTGGTTCTGAGCGCTCGCCCCGGTGGCCCGCATTTCCTCGAAGAATTTATCGGGATCGAGTGTGCCGGTGCTGACACCACGGCTGCTCATCTCATTGAAGAATTTCTTGTTGTCGAACCCCTGCGCCATGGCCGACTGGCCGAGAACGGTGATGCTGAGAACACCGGCAGCGATGACACTCGTAAGTTTCGTAATCATGTCGTACTCCATCCACATAGGATCATGGGCGATCCACGCGTGATGACTGTGAGCCGCGTTGGCTGAGATGCCCATCGGGAACAACCCGTGTTTGGGCTCAGGCATTTCCCGGAGAGCACGACTACGCGCCGGCGAACAGCAGGAACGCGAGCGTTACGAGCGCGACATGGCTACCCATAAATATCAAACCGTACTTCAATAGCGCGATTGCCATGGATTGACCTGCTGAAGTCGCGAAACAAGAGCAAGACGATGCTCGGATGCGAGCATCGTCTTGCCGGCTTGGCTATTGCTTGGGTGCAGGAATGTTCTCGAACTGCGGTGCGCTCTGCAGCGTCTCTTTCGCGAGATCGATGACGAGCCTGCGCTCTCCTTCGCGCTGCTCGAAATTCAATGCATGGAAGGGTACGGCCACGACCTTGTCGCCGATGCCGAGATAGCGGCCGACACTGATGACAGCCGCCTGCGGCTTGCTGTCAGGCCCCATCAGGACGTCCCGGATCGTGCCGAGGGCGTCGCCGCGGGAACTGTAGATGACGCGGTTGACGTACTCGTTGCTCGACGCGCCGATCGACGTCCAGTTTCCGTTGGGTCGCACGATGTAGACCACCGTGCCTTTTGCGGCCGATGGCAGCATCGAGCGTTCCTGCGGGGGGCTGGTGACGGAGGCGGTCTGGCTGACGCCGTCGTCGTCGCGCGGCAGGAGTGCCCACAATAGGCCGCCGAGCACCGCAACGGTGAGCGCCCAGTACGGCCAGGCCACACCCTTTTCAGCGGCTGGCTCCCGACGAGTCCTGGTCGTTGCGGCTGATGCGACACGGGGGAGATCGGTCCGGGTAGAGGGCCGGATGGCGGCTCCGTCTACGAGGCCGCTCTTTCGGAGAAAGCCGACGAGGCCCGCCGGAATGGCATCGGTGATGTTCTCCTTCTGCTCGCTGAGCATTCGTGCGAGGCCGTCGGCATCCAGGCCGCGCGCGTTCTGTACACGCCTGAGACCACCCAGAACGAGCGGCGTAACGAGGCCCAGAATGGTCTGTACGGCGTTCGTGCTCACGCCGAGCATGTTCGCAATGCCGGATGCAATGGTGCTGGGCGTGGAGCCGCCTATGAGAGTTGAGAGTATGCTATTGCCCGTCGCTGCCGATTGGGATGGGGCGATCAAGCTGCTCGCAAAACTCTGCAGATCGCCGGTTTGCTCTGATATCACGCTCATCAGTCGCCGTGCCCCGCCGGGCTGTGTAACGAGCTCTGCGAGACTGTTCAGGATCGTTGGGACGGCGGCGCTGACTGCCTCTCCGGCCATGGAGCGATCCAACCCCGATGCGGTGGCGAGCTTGCCGATGATGTCCGGCGTCAAATATTCCGAGATCGTTGCCACTATGTTGTCCGCCATGGAGTCGTCCCCTGAATTCGTGCCAATCTGCGATTGGGCTGTGAGGTGAGCTGTTGATCGCTTGCGGATTGGTGTGTGCACTGCGTCAACAATGGACGATCACACGTGCACGGAGGGGCGTGATATCGGGACGAGTGCCCAAATCCCGCCTTGGTAACCCTGACGAGATCTCACGGCCTAAGGGGCGGAGGTGGACGCGACGTTCAACTCCGACGCCCGTCTGGGCCGCGCGGCGTCAGTCACTGCGCGGAGCACGAGAGCGCTAAATCTGGTGATGACGCTCTCGTACGTGCGTCGGACGACGTGATAGCTGCGGGCCGGCGCTCTCTATTCGCTTGGCGTGGATTGAGATTGTATCTTCGCGCCGGCGATCCGACGCAGCAGACGTATCGATGCTATTCTTGTTTGCGGGTGCGGTCAGCGACTTGAACTGAATGGGAAGCGAGGCGTGCACGATCGTGCCGCTTGATCGGCTGCGTACCACAAGACGCCCCCCTAGCTGCTGCGCTCGGGCGGTCATTCCCGGAATACCAACGCCGGAAGGAAGAATCGAGTTCTCCTGGTCATGCTCACGCGGCAGGTATCGCAAGCCGACGCCATCGTCTGAAATCAGCAAATGTATCCAGCCGCCCCGGCGCTGCAGCTTGACCGTAATCTGGCTCGCGGATGCGTGTCGGTGCACGTTGGCCAGAGATTCCTGCATGATACGCAACAGAGAGTGTTGCAGATCTTGTGCAAACCCATCGAGCTCACTTGTTGCTCGTAGCGTGACGTGCAAGCCGGTGCGCTGACTGAAACCTTGGATGTACTTTGCCAACGCCTCGCGCAATTCACCGTGAACCAGTTCCTGAGGATACAGCAGGTAGGTGAAGGTCCTCATCTCGTTCATCGCCGACACAAGCGAGTCCTGAATATCCTTGAAGACGGGCGCACTTGGTTCGGCAGAATAGCGGCTGCCACGCAGAGCCATGAGATTGAGATTTATCGCCGCCAGATGCTGCGCTGTGGAATCGTGAAGTTCCTGGGCAATGCGCTGCCGCTCTTCATCCTGGATGGCCAGGATGCGCTGCGAAAGTTCCCGGGCTTCCTTCTGAGCGGCCCTGTAGGGCGTAAGATCGCGGAAGATGCCGCTGATGCTGGTGGTATTGCCTTTGTCATCCAAAGTGCTGTGGCCGCGCGCTTGAATTGAGCAGACTTTGCCGTCGGGTCGAACGGCACGAAACTCGAGCAAGTTGTCCGTGTGAGGTCCGTATGTGGCCGCGCGGATGGCCGCGGCAGCAATACTCCGATCTTCAGGGTGCACGCGGCGCAGAAGTGTATCCGGCGTCAGTTGGCAATCGCGCGGCAATCCAAATATGGCGCGGCAATGCTCGGAGGCCCAGAGCTCACCCGTCCGGGTATCGTACTGCCACAAGCCTATACCACTTGAGGCTGCGGCAAAATTCAAGCGCTCGTCGCTTTCCCTCAGGTGAGTTTCCGCCCTGATGCGCCTGCGAACCTGGGCAAGCAATATCGCCAGTGCGAGCGTCACGATGCCGAACGCAGCCAGTGTCGCGGTCGTCTCTTTCTGATGTGTCTCCCAGACGGCGGGCTTGTCGAACAGCACCGTTGCATCTGACGGCAGTCGATTTCGAGGCAGGTTCCAACGCTCGAGCTGCCGGGCATCTACAAGGATGCTGTGAGCGGAGCGCAAGCGTATCGCGTTGCCGATCGCAACGGTTCCCGCCAGCACTTGAATAGCGAGATCGGCAGTGGCAAAGCCAACTCTCTCAAATGTATCCATGTGGCCACCGACGATGCCGCTCCCAAGCATCGTGTCGAACATGGCATACGTCGGTGCAGACGCCGCTTTGGCGACCTCCTCGGCGATGTCACGAGGCACTGACTGCCGGCCATTCCGATCCATAAAGTAGGTCAGCACTAGAATGATCGTATCACGAGGCACGCTCGAGACGACTTTCAAGAGTTCGTCGCGTGGCAAGCCGCTGAGATATTCAATGCTTAAGCGAGAATCGAACGCTTTGAGCGCATTCTGCGCTTCCGCCTCGAAGCGCCGATCCAACTCCGACGCCCCCGCAATCACGATCAGCCTCCGGGCTGTCGGCTGGAGCCGTGAAGCGAGGGCCGCAGTCTTGCCCACGTCATAGTCGCTTACGATGCCGAAGACATTCGAAGTGGGCGCCAGTGCTGTGACGGAGTCGAGGTTGGCACAGCAGAATACGATCGGCGTGCGGGGGCCGAAGGCGTACCGATGGCGGAGGACGAAGCCGAGCGCATCGGTGCCTAACGTCATGATAAGTAACAGCCCCACTGTGGCATACTTCGCCGCGAGATAGTCCGCAGTCAGGAGCCGTTGATGGGCCTCCTGATATCGCGTGAGCTCCAAATACTCGGTATGGATATCGAGATTTCCGCCATACCGTTCGGCGAGACGAGACCTGATGGCCGTACCAACCTCTATACTTGCCGGCAGTGTCTCGTTCTGTGGATGCAGGATAAGAATGCGCGTCTTTTCAGCTGGCGATGCCGCAAGAGGCGAAATCCATAGCCCAGCTAGCAGTGAGCTAAGTATGAACACGTATAGCATGGCCTGGACTCCCCTCAGGACCTGCCTCGTACATCTGCTGAGAACATTTGGCGCCCTCGCGGGTATTGAGATCGCCACGCCTCCTGGTTACTCCGTAAGGCGACAGCATATTCGTATGAGTGCGAATCGAAACTCCGCATAAACCCTGACAATCGGGTCGGTTATGGTTAAAAGGCGAGTTCGTTGATTATGATTAATGAACAGTTGACTTTTGTCTTCGGAATTCGCCTGCGCACCGGTATTTACCAATCAGCGATACGCGGAATTTGGAGATTGCGAGTGCGACCGATCATCAGGAGTGATCCGAATTGCATTGAGGTCCTCACTGATGTCGACAGCAGTATCGAAATGAACATTTGGATTTAAAATCGGGCTGCTGCTGAAGCGCTTCGGCAGGGCTACCTACCGGCTCGTGACGTCGCGTGCTGAGCTTCACCGCGAAGCATGGTGAGTGCAATTGGGGCACTGGATCTGATGACCGCGGGTTTTCACCGATTGCGGCTCGGCCGGCGCTTGATAAGTCGGTATCAGCACTCGGGGACGGCACGGTTGCGGCCGGCGCTCAATTGAGCTTCAGCCGCGGCTTCTAGCACAATCGAATCCGGAAAAACCGGAAGAGCATTAAGTAAAGATGCGGGCCGATGGCGAATAGCCGGAGTTTACACATTGCGTAAGCGATGTACGCTGACTTACAAGTAAGAATTATTTCCGCCTTCGACGCTGTGCGCCTCGATCAATAGAGATACGGGTGCGGGCGGAATGGAGCGAGCATGGTGCGCCTGTTGATCGCCGATGATCACGATGTTGTCCGCGCCGGATTGCGGAGAATTCTAGAATCACGGGCGGACTGGTCAGTTGTCGCCGAAGCAGCCGATGGGAGAAGGGCGATTGCTCAGGCGATCACTCATAAGCCAGATATTGCCATCGTCGACTATTCTCTGCCGCTGATAAACGGCGTGGAGGCCACTCGCCAGATACGAATGCGTGCACCAACCGTCGAAGTCCTCATTTTTACTATGCACGACAACGAGACCATATTGCAGGATCTATTGCAGGCTGGTGCACGCGGTTATCTGCTCAAGTCGGATGTCGAGCAGCACTTGTACTCGGCCGTCGAAGCTCTCGCGGTTGGGCGCTCATTCTTCACGGGCAGGGCTTCGGACCGCATACTGGATGCCTATCTGACAAAGTCCAAGGCCGATGGCGTGCTCACGAGCCGTGAGCGCGGCATCGTGCAGCTGATCGCCGAGGGGCATAGCAATAAGGCCATTGCGGGTGTGCTCAACATCAGCATCAAAACGGTCGAGACGCACCGATCGAATATCATGCATAAGCTCAATTTCGATTCAACCGCGGCCCTTGTGAGATACGCAATCCGCAACAAGCTCGTCGAGCCCTAGTGTGATGATCGAGAAATTCGCCAGATCAAGCGGCAGGTGTCGAGCGAATGTCTCGATCTGAATCACACTAGCGAGATTACGGTTCTAGTGTCCCTTTTTGATTCCGAAGTTCGCTCCGGACGCTAGCATCGAGGTCAAGCGAACTTCGGAATCGGGACACTAGCGTCGTCGAGATCGCTCAACGCGATTGCACGTCCGGAAAGGTGGCCTCCACAACTGTTGAGCCGCCGATACTGTAGATATTCAATCGGCCGCCGATCGTGTCAATTCGCTCGGCCATCGCCGCAGTGCCGAGGCCACTCACTGCTGACGACGGCGCCAAGCTTCTGAGCCAGGACAATACACTCGTTCTGCGTGGCGTGCTGGGCGCGGGATCCTCTATACGCAGCTTGAGCAATCCGTCGCCCGATGCTCCACCGCGCGACAGCGTCACTTGAGCGGTCCCGCTGATTGAATGTTTCTCGATGTTGGTCAATGCCTCTTCCACGATGCGAAAGGCGACGTTCTCCGCATCGGAAGTTAGCCGGCCGATGTCGGACGATAGCTGCAGAGCCACGGTAATCCCTGTCCGCTCGGAGTAGGTGTGAAGAAAACTCCGGAGCGCTGGCTCAAGCCCTCCGTCGACCAGCAGGGGTGGATACATGCCATAAGCAGCGTCACGCAGCGCCCCGATCGCCTGCAGCAGGTCCTCCTCTATAGCTGCGGCCTCCGACTTTGTTTCAGGCGGAAGTAACTTGAAGAGTTGACGGGCTCGGAGATATGTCGCCACCAGGTCCTGGCACACGCCTTCATGAAGATCGCCTGCCACCTTGCGCTGGTTCTGCTCATTCGACCGTAGGATCATTTGCGAAAGTGCACGACTTCGGCGCTCTTTGCGCTTGGCGCCATCAATGTGGGCGCCGAACAGGAGAACGGGAACTGCCAGACCGCTTAGGAAGATCTGCAGAGCCAGGACGTTGTCTTCCGCGGTGGAAGCAGAAAACGTAGTTGGTCCGCTCAGGTTGACCCATATGGAAGTAAGCGTGAGGACGAGAAGAGCCAGGGAAGCTCCACGAACGCCAAATCGTACGGTTCCCCAGAACACAAATAGCAATGGAAGGTAGAGGAGCGTGGGTAGCAAGCCCGTGTGGCCGGAGTAGAATGATGCCCGAGCTGCGATAGCGCAGGAGATCAATACGCCAATGGATATAGTAGCCTTCTCGACCCAGCGAAGGCGAGGCCGGATTATGTGAGTGTCTTCTCTGCCAGCAGAGATTAATGACAGGAAAAGAGGAGCGAGCGTGAGGTTGCCAAGCGCATTGGCCATGTACCACTGCATCCAGAACAGCCAGTAGTAAGCCTGCTGTTCACCGCCGTAGATTCGAACATAGGCACCGAAAAATGCAACGACGGCGGGACCAACGCCTGCGGCGATGACGACGAAGATGAGCGCCCGGCGGAAAGTGTTGAGCCAGGGCCCCCCACCAAGAACCCATTTGATTGCAGACGCATTGAGCAAGGCGACAGCGCAATTTGTCAGAAACGCGACGAGCAGCTGCGGCCAGTCCATGCCGACCTGCAGCTCAGCAAAGATGTGAGCAGGCAGCACCGCGAGCACGTATCTCCACCAGTCTTCGTATCGGGCGCCGAGAAGTGCACAGAACAGGATGATGTTCGGCGGCCAGAACGGAGCGAAGATCTGGTCGGAGAGCGTGCCGATGAGGAAGGCTGCTTCGGCGCCGAGGAAGTAGGCGATCGACGTCAGGAGCGGCCTGCGTACGGTGTCCGGGACAAGCTCCAGACTATAATACTGACTGAGAGCGATCGGTTGTCTCATTCAGTCCCCCCAAACCTGTAAACTGCGCGAACACCGCATTCTTAATGCTCCCATGCATTAGCGCAGCTGTTCGTTCCGACAGGAAATTCTATCCCACCATTCTCCCGCCGAAAATCCTCGAATCGGAATAGCAATCGATACAGTCAGTCCTCGCTATGTAATTTAGGCCACGCGAAAGGAAAGTTCAGCGGCCTATTCGACTAATTGCTGAGGCTAGGCATATGTTCCTATCTGGGTATTGCATTTTCCAGATCGCGGAATGCCATAAAACGTGCGCTCTAATCGGGGCTAGAGAGATCCGCGATAGAGCAGGAATGCCGGTAGTTCTGGATGCCTTTACGGCGCAAAGAACACGCTAGCCACCCAGGCGGATGCCGTGACTGTGGCGAGGCTTACGACCGACAGCAAGAGTGCGGCGAAAATCGCGTTGAGAATTTCGGTCACAATGGCTGGTTCCCCCGGTCCCATATTCATTCCCCCAATCACTGAGCGAGCAATGCTTAGCTCCAACTCGGAATCTGAAGTAGTCGGGGAAAATACCCATTTTTCGGCAGTGGCTACCCCGAGCGACGAAGCCTTGGGGAGACAACGCGGAGGCGGCCCTCCGTTGCACTGGAAGTGCGTGCACAGCGCTGGCTTTAGGGCAGACCACGACCGCCTTTCAGGTCAATCCCCGATAGTTGGTCACTTGCCATCGATGCGACGGTCTTCATGAGCCGCTGATGCAGTGCGCGTCGTCCATGATGCGCTGACGGGAGGTGCTCATGACGGTCATCGATGCACCCCGTTCTGTCCCGCCCGGGTCTGCTACTGCGCATCCTCCAGAGATGATCTGGATTCCCGGCGGCACGTTCCGCATGGGATCCGACAAGCATTATGCCGAAGAGGCACCGGTTCATCGCGCTGCTGTCGATGGCTTCTGGATCGACAGCACGCCGGTGACCAATCGCGAGTTCCGTCGGTTCGTGAATGCTACGGGCTACGTGACTTTCGCGGAGCTGAAGCCCAGGGCGGAAGACTACCCTGGCGCGCTTCCCGAGATGCTCAAGGCCGGATCGCTCGTCTTCACACCTCCGAAGCAGCAGACCGATCTCGGGGACTGGAGGCAGTGGTGGCGCTTCAAGTTCGGTGCGAACTGGCGCCGGCCATACGGACCACGCTCGACGAACAGCGGCCTCGACGCGCATCCGGTCGTGCACATCGCCTACTGCGTCGCAGTGGCCTATGCGACATGGGCCGGGAAGGAACTGCCGACCGAAGCCGAATGGGAATTCGCCGCACGCGGTGGCCTCGAGGAGGCGGAATTCGCCTGGGGTGATGAATTCACGCCTGGTGGTCGGCCGATGGCGAACACCTGGCAAGGGGAATTCCCGCACCAGAACCTCGAGTTGGATGGCTATGCCGGCACATCACCCGTGACGGCATTTCCGCCGAATGGCTATGGTATTCATGACATGATCGGCAATGTCTGGGAATGGACCTCCGACTGGTGGTCCACTGGTCATCCGTCCGACGCGCCGAAAGCTTGCTGTGTTCCGCGCAATCCACGAGGCGGAGCGGAAGCGGCGAGCTACGACCCGTGCCAGCCCGAGATCAGAATTCCCCGCAAGGTTCTCAAAGGTGGATCGCACCTCTGTGCGCCGAACTATTGCCGTCGCTATCGCCCGGCTGCGCGTCACGCGGAGGCTGTCGATACCTCGACCTGTCATGTCGGGTTCCGCTGCGTCGTGCGCAGGCAGCCTTCATGAACGCACCTTGATGATGCCTCCAAGCACCGCGCAGGCGAGCATGTCGGACGCCAAGGTCTCAAAGAGCGCGCAGATCCTGGCCTCTGTCGCAGGCCTGCTGCTGATCGTGCTGGGGCTTTGGGGATTCTTGAAGCACGGAGCGTCCTTCGATGTGCAGAAGCGCATCTGGCAACATGTTGTGGAGCGCCCCGGTGGGCCGATGTCCTTCCGCTTCATTCTCCAGCCCGTCATGGCGTTCCTCGCTGCGCTGCACGACGGCATCAAGGACGCACGGACGGGCCGGACGCCCTATCTCCTCAGACTATTCACGCGGCCGCGACATCTCGGCGAGAATTTGAGCGAGGCACTGCGAGCAACAGCGCGCATCATCCTCCTCGCGCTTGGCATGGACGCCATCTATCAGACCGTCGTGCTGAGGACCTTCTATCCCGGCGAGATGGTTGTGGTGGCACTGCTGCTCGCCCTGCTGCCCTACATGCTGCTGCGCGGGCCCATATCCCGCATCGCGCGCCGATGGCTCGCGGCGAGGAACTCATCGAGAGCGGCAGGAGGTTGATGTGAAGGCGGCCGCGCTCGAACTCACAGCTCGCTCGAACGCACGAGCACTACCTGATCGCGTGCGTGAGTTAGAAGCGGCGGAGCGACAGCATGTTCATGGCGTGCGCCAAGGACGCGAACGGCTTGCTGCACGCCAAGTGATACAGCCCGCTGAGGCCTTTGAAGCCATGCGGGTCATGCGGGAAGTCGACGCGCACGCTTTTCTGCTCGGAAGTGATCGGTCGATTGCAGTGCTTACACCACGGATCGTTCGAACCATCCCCCCACCTGGGATCGAAGTCCAAGAAAGCCTCCAAGAAATTTCGGCACTACGATGGGTTGAGAGAAAGCGTGTGGAATCAATGAGAAAGTAGGAGTGAGACATGGCGACTTCGCGAAAAGGCGGCCAGAATGGGGCCGGAGGTCAGAAGCCCAACATTCTGGTTATGTGGGGAGACGACATCGGTCAGTCGAACCTCAGTTGTTATTCCAAGGGAATGATGGGCTACAAGACGCCCAACATCGACCGTGTTGCCAATGAAGGCATGATTTTCACGGATTCATACGCGGAGCAGAGCTGCACCGCCGGCCGCGCGTCGTTCATCACCGGGCAATGTGGTCTGCGGACTGGTCTCACCAAGGTGGGGCTGCCCGGCGCGGAGCTTGGCCTCCAGGCCGGGGATATCACCATCGCCGAAGCGCTCAAGCCGCTCGGCTACCGGACCGGCCAGTTTGGCAAGAACCATCTCGGCGACCGCGACGAACACCTGCCGACAATGCACGGCTTTGATGAGTTCTTCGGCAACCTCTACCACCTCAACGCCGAGGAGGAGCCCGAGGAGGTCGACTATCCGAACGCCAAGGACTTTCCCGAGTTTAAGAAGAAGTATGGGCCGCGCGGCGTGCTGCACTGCTGGGCGGACGGCAAGGGCGGCCAGAAGATCGAGAATACCGGACCGCTGACCAAAAAGCGGATGGAAACGATTGACGAGGATTTCCTCTCGGCGGCAAAGAAATTCATCAAGGCTGCCCACGATGCTGGCGAGCCGTTCTTCGTGTGGTTCAACACGACGCACATGCACGCCTGGACGCATGTGAAGCCGGAGAGCCGTGGCCAGTCCGGCCGCTGGCAATCCGAGTACCACGATGTGATGATCGATCACGACAAGCACATTGGCGAGATGCTCGACTTCCTCGACGAACTCGGCATCGCAGACAACACCTTCGTTCAGTACAGCACCGACAACGGGCCGCACATGAACACCTGGCCTGATGGTGGCATGACCCCGTTTAGATCCGAAAAGAACACAAGTTGGGAGGGCGCCTATCGGGTGCCTTGCATGGTGCGATTTCCGGGCAGGATCAAAGCCGGGTCGGTGTCGAACGAGATCGTCGCCCATCTCGACTGGTTTCCGACCATTTTGGCGATCGCTGGCGAACCCGACATCAAGGAGAAACTGAAGAAGGGCCACAAGGTCGGCAACAAGACCTTCAAGGTACATCTAGACGGTCACAACCTGCTTCCGTATCTGACCGGTAAGGAAGCCGAGAGCCCGCGAAAGGGCTTCATTTACTTCACCGACGATGGCGACGTCGCTGCTCTGCGTTACGACAATTGGAAAATGATGTTCTTGGAACAGCGCGTCGAAACCACGCTTAAAATCTGGCTGGAACCGTTCGTCGTGCTCCGTACGCCGTACATCTTTAATCTGCGCATGGATCCGTACGAGCGGGGGATACAAACCTCGAACACGTTCTACGACTGGATGTTCCGGCACATTTATCTACTCGTGCCTGCGCAGGCCGGCGTCGCGGAGTTCCTGGCGACGTTCAAGGAGTTCCCGCCGCGGCAGAAGGCGGCGAGCTTCAGCATCGACCAGGTGGTCGAAAAGATGACGGACGCCGCCTCAGGCGGAATGCACTAGTCATCCGAAAGGCATCGCGCGGCGAGATCAACTTGCTCTCGCCGCCGAGCATCCCTGTCAAGGAGCGTGCCAATGCGTATGTGGCGCCGTGCGATCGTCGGACTAGTTGCGGTCCTTCTCTCCGGAAGCGCTGCCCTCGCCCAGATCGACTCGCTTCCATCCTGCGTGACGACGCAAGGATCGGACTTCGTGCCCGTGCCCGAGCGCATCGCTGTCTTCGACAATGACGGCACGCTGTGGACGGAGCAGCCGATCTATTTCCAGGCCGCGTTTGCATTCGACCGCATCAGGGCCTTGGCGCCCAACCATCCGGAATGGAAGGACAGGCAGCCGTACAAGGGCCTCATTGAGGGTGATGTCAAAGCTGCGCTCTCAGCCGGCAAAAAAGGGCTGCTCGAGGTGCTGGCTGTCACCCATGCCGGCATGACGACGGATGCCTATGCTCAGACCGTATCCGACTGGACCCACGGCGCGACCCATCCGCGCTTCAAAAGGCCGTATATTGAACTTGTCTTTCAGCCCATGATCGAGCTCATGCGTTACCTGCGCACGAATGATTTCAAGACATTCATCGTGTCGGGCGGTGGCGTCGAGTTCATGCGCGTGTTCGCCGAGCGGGTGTACGGCATTCCACCCGAGCAGGTCGTCGGCTCGTCGGGCGTCGTGAAATTCCTGCGCGCACCAGATGGCCGCATATCGCTCATCAAGGAGGCCAAACTCGAATTCATCGACGATCATGATGGCAAGCCCGTCGGTATCAATCGCTTCATAGGCCGTCGACCGATCCTGGCGTTCGGCAACTCGGATGGCGATCAGGCTATGTTGCAATACACGGCAGCGGGGTCAGGGCCGCGCTTCCTGGGTCTCGTCCATCACACGGATGCCGAACGCGAGTACGCCTACGACCGCCAGTCCCGCGTGGGCACGCTCGACAAGGCGCTGGATGAGGCCAGGGAGCGCGGCTGGACTATCGTCGATATGAAGCGCGATTGGAATGTTGTGTTCCCGCACGAGCGCTTGGGAATCCAGCCGGCGAAATAGCGAGCCGTGCCATGATCGATATCTTTGCGTGGATCGTGTTAATCGTCCTTGTGGCGATCGTTGTCGGCATCTTTGTCGCGCTTGGTGCTCTCCCTGGGTACGTCGCGCACAAACGCGGCCATCCGTGGGCGGAAGCCGTACAGATCGGGGGATGGGTCACGCTGATTTGCGGCTTCGTGCTATGGCCGCTGGCGCTGGTGTGGGCTTACGTTGATATCCCCGCCAAGAGCGGGCCGGCGTCATGATTGTCTTTCTGGTCGCCTGCTACATCGCGGTACTCGCGCTCTTTGTCTGGCTCAAGTTCATTCCGCTCAATACGTTCTGGAAGATCTCTCCAATCATCGTGCTGCTACTCCTGAACATCGGCCTGTTCATTCCGATGACATGGGGCGCCCCGCAGGGACCGGCGCTGGTTGGGCGGCACTCCGTCTCTATTGTGCCCGAGGTAGCAGGCGAGGTCCTCGAGGTTCCGGTCGAGCCGAACACGCAGTTGAAAGCTGGCGACGTCCTCTTCCGTATCGATCCGACACCATACGACGCGCAGATGCGCGCAATCGCGGCGCAACTCAAGCTGCAAGAGACGCGCCTGACGCAGATGACACAGCTGCAGAGCACGGGCACCGGTCGTGCTTTCGACGTCGAGCAGCGTCAGGCCGAGGTCGAGCAGCTCAGGGCACAGCTCGATGGCGCGAAGTGGAATCTGGATAAGACCGTCGTGCGGTCGCCGAGCAGCGGCTACGTCACCAATGTCGCACTGCGCAAGGGCGCACGCGTCGCCAATCTGCCGCTCACGCCGGTGATGGCATTCATCGATACGTCCGCGACACTAGTCGGCGTTGAGATAGCGCAGATCAACGCGCGCTACGTAGAGCCTGGCCAGCTGGTCGAGCTGACATTCAAGTTCCGGCCAGGCAAGATCTTCACCGGCCGTGTCGAGACGGTGTTGCAGGCTGTTTCGAGCGGCCAAATTCAAACGACCGGAACTGCTGTCACGCCGGTAGCCGTCACTTCGGCGCCCTTCGTCGTTCGCGTGCGGCTTGATGACGGCGAGCTTGCCGGCAGCCTGCCGGCTGGCGCAAGCGGCACGGCCGCGATCTACACCGACCACATCAAGGTGGCTCACGTCATCCGCAAAGTGATCCTGCGTCAGATCGCGATCATCAACTACATCAACCCATTCTAGAGGACTGGCAGCAGGGGCGTCAGAAGCGGATCGTTCCCGTCGCCATCGTCATGCTTCCGTCCCAGCGGTTCTCGACGTTGAATTCGCGATAGTGGCGAAGATTGAGTATGAGCGGCGTCTTGTCGATCAGGGTCGTATAGCTCAAGCCCGCCCCGATGGCGTCCACGGAGCCCTTGAATGGTCTCCTGGCCGAACCGGAGTCGTCGGTCAGCTGCCGATAGTCATATCCGACAAGTCCGAGCACCAGCCCCGGGGAGCACTCGATGCCGAGCGCCCACTCGAAGTGGAATTCGTTTCCGGTCTTATAGTTGGTTTCGGTGTTTTCGAAATTGAAGGTGAAGCCGAGCACACCGTTCGCCTGGATCTTTGTCTGTGGTTCCACCCAGGTGAAGGCCCAACCAACGTCGATGCCAGGGCGATGAAGCCCGATGATTGGAGCGAAGCCCGATTCCCAACGGCCTGTTGGCGCCACTGCTTGGATGTAGGCCGTATGGGCGAACGTGCCGCGCTGCCAGCCTAACTGAGCCTTGGAGACGATATCTCCAAGTCCCCAGGCGTCCACCCCGCGCGAAACCGAAATTGGGCTTGTGATGCTCGCATTGAGATCATTGTGTCCCACCGGAACGGTCACAGAAAGTCCGAGGCTACCACCGAAAAGCTTTCGCTCGGGCACGTAAAGCAGGTTCACGCCACTCGTGAAGAAATGGACCTTCGCACCGGCGGCGAGCGTGAAGTTGTCGAAGTCGACGTTCACACCAATCTTGCCGGAGTAGTAACCGGCGACACTCGTTACGTATGTTCCGGGTGGCGGCGTGGCGCCCGCGCCGAAGGCAACGCCGCCAAGTCCATAACTCGAGAAGCCATATTCGGCAGCCTGAGCCCCCATCGGAGCGGCGCCGAGCGTCAGGAGCATCGTAAGCACACGCGGAGAGAGCTTAGAGATGCGCATGGTCTGCCTCGCAACAAAATGCAAGTACGACGTGCGCGGAAGCTAGCTGATTCGTAGGCGTTGAAAGTTGCAGAATTGCATTCGCCGTTTTAGTTGCGTGTTTTGCTCGGAGTAATCCAAAATCGTTTGAGAAAAATGCGTGGGCTATTTGAAGCCACGTCCAATGCTATGGACTGCGACACCACCCGGTTTTGTTTCCGATGCGGTGCCGCGAAGTCAGTATCAGAGATGAGACGAGATCAGAACGGCCAGAGCAGCGGCTAAGCCCATGAGGCCGACCGCCAGCCGCCATGGAGGCACGATCAAATGCTCCGTGGACCTGATGCGCATGGCAACACTTAGAGGCTCTGGCTGTCGCTTGCGTGGGCATACTTGCGCAAGCGCATTGCAAGGACGGCGAGTATGATCCCGTACGCGATGGCGTAGGCTGAAATTACGACGACGAGCGCCAGCGCACCGGTCCCGGGGCGCGTCAGGAGAAGGCCGCCGAAGATCACGGAAAGCGCACCGCCCGCGATCAACATCCACTCGTCATTGATCTGGTGGCGCATTGAGATCGCGCCCGCGATCTGCATGACGCCGGTTGCAATCGCCCAGATGGCGATGCACCACAGTAGGACCACGCCAGAGATGCCAGGCCACAGGAGCGTGACTGCGCCGGCAGCAATGCCAAGCAGCCCGACGATCGCAAGCCACCATCGCGAGGTATGCTCGCTGCCGCGAATGGCGCCCATGATCGCGAACACACCGTCCACCAGCGCGAAGATGCCATAGAGCAAGACCAGGGTCATGAGCGTCACACCGGGCCACATGAGTGCGAGCACGCCGAAGATGATGGCTGCGACACCTCTCAGCAGGAAGACCCACCAGCGATCGGCCAGTGTGCGCAAAATCGGATGCGGGAGTTCGTCGGCGTGACTGAACGTGGGGCTGCTACGCATGGTCTATCTCCATTCGTCGAACTGGATTCCGTCGCGGCTCGTCCGAGCTCGTTGCGCCCGCTCTTTCGTCGGATGGCTGTTGGCGCTCGCGAATTTCCTGAAGGTCACGCTCGAGGAAGTAGTTCAGGAATGTACGAATGAGCGCGATGATGCCGACACGAGCAATATCCTCCCATGTGGGCGCAATGGACGTCTCGATGATGTCGGCGGCGAGCTGAAATGTCAGACCTGCAACGAGCCAGCGCGCGTACCGCAGCCAGACGTCGCGCGTCTCGTGTCCCGTCGACGACGACGGAACGGCGTGCAAGCCCCGGACGAAGGCTTCCACCGTCCCGTAGACAATGACCAGCAGCGCCATCATGTCGATGACGGTGACGGAGAAATGCGTGGCGACGGCAAGCCACTCTTTCATGATGCTCTCTCAAACGTGTCAGCTGACATTGCATCCTCAGCCGAACGGGCCGATCTGAAGTGTCATGCTGACGATTGCGAAGATACCGATCAGCAGAAGGACAACGGCGATGATGAGAGTCATGGACGGAGGGAAGTGGCTCTCAGCGTGAATGAGCCCCTCCTCCTTCATTGCCTCGCGCATAGAACGCAGGCCAAGCATGAACTGCACGTGATAGACGATACCCAAAACGAGCATCCCGATGCCAAGCGCGACCAGCGCCGTCCCGAAGTTACGTGCGGGCGCCGCATGGGTGAGGATGTTCTGATCGCGCAGCTTCTCGAACACCTGGAAGATCGTGAACCCGAATGAGATGAGCGACAGGGATGTGCGGATCACCGACATGAGCGTGCGGTCTGCACTCATGCGCGTGCGCTGGAAGGACATGCCCGTCCGGCGCATCGACATCTCGGTCCGGTCGGTCGACATGTCCGTCCGCTGCGTCGAGAGGTCGGTGCGATACTCCGAGAGCGATGTGCGATGCTCCGACAGGCCGGTGCGATGGTTTGACAGCCTGGTCTGATACGCCGAGTATTGGGCGGAGGCCTGAGCCGGTTTCTCGGGATCTACTGCCGGGATGGGTGGCACGGGCGACTCCGGAAAGCGCTCCGGTCGTTCCACGTGTGCTCTGAGTTTCTCTATCGCCACGTCGGTATCTCTCTTTTCTGGCGTGATTGAGCGATTGTGCTGTGCACTCGCGCGTCGTCGAACCGCCCGAAATTACCGAGACGCTATTGGATGAGCACCGAGGCTCACATCGGGGTGAACCCTGGATGTCGCCGAAGCAGTACGGAGACTGTGGACGATCAAACCGGCCAGCGCGCCCGTTCGACGTAGCCGAGGGGACAGGACATCGGGAGTATCGTCGTCTGCAAGCCGACGAGCCGACGCGGGTTGTCCTCCTGACAGATGAGGGATTTACCGCCTCTCGTTTGCGGGTTCGGACGGATAGGAATTTCCCTCATAGAGATGCCTAAGATCGAGCAGGCAGTGACGATCTCCTCGTCGCACGGGGGTAGGCGTGACCGCCTGAAGAAGGCTTGACCCCAAAATGCAGGAAACTCCCATGTCAGCACGCAACCTCACCTACCTCGCCATAGGCGCCGCGACACTTGCGGTCATCGCATCCGCGCCAAAGCTCGCAATCTCAGCGCAAGATCGCATGGAGATGGGCGCTCTTGGCGTCAACCAGGGCATCTACGTCGATCGTACCAAGTTCGGCGTTGTAAAAGGAACAGCGAAGACGGAACCGACGCAGGCACAACTTACGAAGCTTGGCGCACAAGAAGTGAAGGAAGGCGCCATCATCGTCCGTGTCGGGGACAAGCTGTTCCTCGTGGACACCGATCCGAATGCCAAGAGCATGTTCTCTGGTTGGGCGGCGGAAGCCTTCACAGGCGGTGGCGGCGGCTGATCGGAACCTTGGAGAGCGGTTACGGGCGCGTGGTTCCGCGGTTCCGTAGCCGCGATCCGGCTGGAGGTTAGCGAATGCGCCTGACCAGAGCTCTCGCTCTCGCCGCGATGCTTGTCACATCGCCTATTGCAGCCGCTTTGCCAGCAACCGCTGACGCGCAGCCGAACAGGATACGCATCGAGTACGTCGCGCCGAAGTCTCCTGAGCATCAGGCGATCTTCGAGATGGCCAAGGAGCGTCGCGTACTCGAGAAGCTGCAGGAAATGTATGGAGCTTTCAAGCTGCCAGTGGATTTAGTGCTGCGTACGGTGAGTTGCGATGGCGTCTCGAATGCCTGGTACGCGCAAGGACGCGTGAGTGTTTGCTACGAGTATCTCGAAGATGTGAAGAACATGATGCCGTCTGAGACGACTGCACACGGCATCACACCAGCCGATGCCGTTGCTGGACAGTTCTTCTATGTGATGTCCCACGAGATGGGGCACGCCATCTTCGATCTGTTGAGCATACCTGTGTTCGGTCGTGGCGAGGATGCCGCAGACCAGTTTGCGACATATATAATGCTGCAGTTCGGCAAGGATCAGGCTCGAAGACTCATTCTTGGCGCTGCGCACTCATACAAGAACTTTATCGACCGGCCGAAGGTGACGGCACCGCTAAAGGCATTTTCGGACACGCATAGTCCGCCGCCTGTACGCTTCTTCAACCTGCTCTGTCTTGCGTACGGCGCTGACCGAAATGTATTTGGCGATCTCGTCACCGAGGGATTTCTTCCAGAGCAACGCGCGAGCGCCTGCCGTAGGGAGTATCGCGAGGTCGCTTATGCCTTCAAGACGCTCATTGGTCCGCACCTCGACAAGCAAATCGCGCAAAGGGTTCTGCAGACGAACTGGCTACCCGACGAGGGGGCTAGGCCCGCGCAGCAATAGCTCGTTCTTCTTGCCATCGGCGTGGCCATCAATGGCCAGGTGGCAGCAATCTTCCGGGCTGATTGACGAACGTGCGTCGGCCGCACTTGATTCCGAGCGTTGGGCGCGCGATCTCGGCAACGGCGTCCTCGCCACGGCGGCACGGCACGGCAATGAGGTCCGCGGCGTGGCCGACCGCAAGGCCGTAACCATCGAGCTTCAGCATCCGGGCGGCCGACCCCGTGATCATCTCCAGGCAGATCTGCAGATCCTCCGGTCGGCCGAGCTGCGCGACATTGGCGTAGAGGTTCGCCATCCGGATCAGCGAAGCATCGCCGAAGGGCGTGAAGGGATTGAGCACGTTGTTCGTTGCGAGCGAGCAAGTCACGCCGTGCTCGTGAAAGCGATCGGCGCGCGTCACGCCGCGAGGCACGTTGTGCGTCACGTCGCGGCCCATGAGGAAGAGGTCGGTCGCCGGCAGGACCGTGATCGCGACGCCGGCATCGGCGAGGTGCCGCGCGATTGCCGTCTGCTCGTCTGGTGGGACGGCGGAGAGCTTCGTGACATGCCCCACCGCGACACGACCGCCATAGCCGTGCGCCTTGGTCTGCCGTAGCACGTCATCGAGATGCATCCATGATGGATCGAGATCGAAGTCGAGATGGAAGTCGATGTCGAGATCGAAGTCGCGCGCGATGCGAAAGATGCGGGTGATGTGCGTCGAGGGATCACTGTCCGTGTAGGGGCATCCGCCGATCAGATCCGCACCCTGGCTGCAAGCTTCGATAAGCAACGCCTCGGTGCCGGGGTCGTTGGTCAGGCCTTCCTGCGGAAAGACGCAGATCTGCATATCGAGCGCCCAGGCATAATCGTGCTTCAGTCGGCTCAGCACATTGAAGCTCTTGAGACCGATGCGGGGATCGACCTCGACGTGCGTGCGCATGAACTGAGTGCCGGCGAGAATGGCTTTCTCGAGCGTGCGCCGCGCCCGTGCTTCGATGTCGGCTTCCGTGAAGGCAGCCTTTGCGCGGGCCGCCTCTGAGATCGCCTCCTTGAGTGTGCCCTCGATGTTACGGCAACGATCGATGATGCAGGATTTGTCGAGATGGATGTGCGTCTCGACAAGTCCCGGCAGAACGAGCTGGCCTTTGATGTCCTCAACGTCGCCGCTCACCACAAGACCCGGCCCGATCGCCGCGATCGAACCGCCGGCGATCCCAATGTCGACGATCTCAGCAGGCTTCCCGGCGAGACGTGTGTTCTGAAGAACGAGATCGAAAGCCATTCGCTTACTCGACTGTTTCGAGGCCGCCGAGGTAGGCAGCTTCGAGTGCGGGATCCTCGCGCAGCACCGCCGCCTGATCTGCGCGTACGACGCGACCCGACTCGAGCACGTAGCCGCGGTCGGCCGCCGCGAGCGCCTGCGCCGCCATCTGATCCACGAGCAGGAGTGTGACGCCGCGATCGCGCAGCCCGGCAATGACGGCGAACAGTTCGTCGATGATCGCCGGTGCGAGCCCGAGTGACGGCTCATCGAGCAGGAGAATGCGCGGGCGCGCCATGAGGCCGCGTGCGATGGCGAGCATCTGTTGCTCGCCGCCCGACAGTAGTCCGGCGCGCGCGTCGGCGCGCTCGAGGAGCCGCGGGAAGCGGGCGAACATGGCGTCAAGATCTTCCTGCAGGGTGCTGTCCGTGCGGACGTAGGCACCAAGCATGAGATTGTCACGCACGCTGAGCTCGGCAAAGACCTGCCGCCCCTCTGGCACGAGCGCAAGACCGCTCGCTGCAATTAGGTGTGCCGGAAGTTCCTCGATGCACTCGCCGCCGAGACGGATCGTGCCTGAGACAGGTCGCAGCAGTCCGCTCAGCGCGCGCATGACCGTCGACTTGCCGGCGCCGTTTGCGCCAAGCAATGCCACGAGCTCGCCCTGACGCACTTCGAGGCCGACGTTCTTCAGGACGGGCACGGCGCCGTACCCAGCTTCGAGGGCAACGGCGTCGAGATCCAGCGATCGCCCGGCTGCCAGCGGCTCAGCGCGCGGGCGCACGGCCATGGTGCCGCTGCCGAGATAGGCTTCCTTGACTTTCGGATCGGCGCTGACAGCCGCAGGCGCACCTGCCGCAATGGGGCGGCCGGCATCCAACACGACCACATGATCGGATGTGCCCATGACGAGCGCCATGTCGTGCTCGACGAGAATGACCGCGATGCCGGCATCGGCGATCTTTCGCAAAACGCTGCCGAGCGCCAATTTGTCGGCGCGCATGAGGCCGGCGGCCGGCTCGTCGAGCAGCACGACTTTCGGCCGCGTCGCGAGTGCCCGCGCAATCTCGACAAGGCGGCGATCGACGTGCGGCAGATCCTCTGAGGGTGCATCGAGTGCGCCCCGATAGCCGACGAAGCTCAGGAGGCCCTCAGCCGTGGTGCGATCCGGACTCGATGCCGGAGAAGCCAGCGGATGCCCTGTGTCACCACGTCCGAGACCGATAAGCACATTGTCGAGGACGCTGAGCGAGCCGAAGAGCTGCGTCGTCTGGTACGTGCGCGCTATGCCTGCGCGCGCGACCCGCCAGGCGGGAAGCGCGGCGAGTTCGCGTCCGCCGAGATCGATGCTGCCGGCATCGGGACGATAGAAGCCGCTGATCATATTGAGGACGGTCGTCTTGCCGGCGCCGTTCGGGCCGATCAGGGCCGTCACACGGCCGGGCTCTGCCGTGAGCGCGACATTGGTCGCCGCCTTCACACCGCCGAAGGCGATGGTGAGATCGCGCACGATCAGCGGCGCACGAGCGCTGTCTCCGAGGAAGCCTGCAAGGTCGAACGCTGAGCCTTCCGGTGTCCGGCGCGCTGGCTGCGGTAGGTATCGCGTCAGCGTTCCGAGAATACCTTCCGGCGCCAACCATAGAACAACGAGCAGCAGCACGCCGAAGATTAGCAGGCGATATTCCGCGAGCGAGGCGATCATCTCGGGCATGAGCACGATGACGATCGCGCCGATGACAGGACCGAGCGTGAAGCCGGCACCGCCGACGATCACAGCCAGCAGAAAGAGGATCGACTGCGTGAACGGGAAGGAGCTCGGCGCGACGAAGGACATCAGCGAGGCGAATACGCCGCCGGCCGCCCCCGTGACGGCCGCCGAAAGCGCGAAGGCCACGGTCTTGATAACGACGGGATTGGCGCCGACGGCCTGGGCGGCCGTCTCGCTGTCGCGCACGGCGATCATGGCTTTGCCAAGCGGTGCCTCGGCGAGTCGGTGGAAGAAAAGGAGCGCCGCGCCTGCGAGGACGACGGCCAATACGGCGAGGCTGCGTTCGCCGTCGATGCCGAAACCGAAAGAGGGCTGCGCGATGTTCATCAGGCCGTTCTGGCCGCCCGTGACCGTGCGCCACTCGATGAGCACGTGCTCGACGATGAAAGAGAAGGCGATCGTCATCATGGCGAGATAGGGACCGCTCACGCGCAGCGCCGGCACGGCGAGGAGCGCGCCTACAACTCCCGCGATGGCAGCAGCAGCAACGAGCGCCACCCAGAAATTCACGACGCCGGTCATGGCGGTGCCGGTCGTCAGCACGCCCACGACGTAAGCACCAATGGCATAGAAACCGACGTGCCCGATGGAGATCTGACCCGTCAGCCCGACAAGGATGTTGAGGCCCGCGCCAACGACGGTCACAAGTGCCACGAGTGCGAGCAGGAAGGGCGTATAGCCCTGCCCCGCGACGGCAACGGCGAGGCCCGCAAGCGTAAGCGCGAGAACGGCAGCGGGCATGGCCAGAGCTTGACGCGCCATGGCGTCAGACTTTCTTGATGGCCGCGCGGCCAAGCAGGCCATGCGGCATCAGGGCAAGCGCGCCAATCACTGCGGCGAACATTGCGATGTGTGTGTAGCTCGAACCGAAGAGCGCGGTGATCAGGGCTTCGCTCGCACCATAGATGAGACCAGCCATCATCACGCCGGCTGCCGAGCCGATGCCGCCAAGGATGGCGACGGCGAAGGCCTTGAGCCCGAACAGCGTGCCCATGTCCGAGTGCACACTGAAGAGGGGCGCGATGAGCATACCGGCGAGGCCGGCGAGAGCCGTGGATACGGCGAACGATGCCGCGATGGCCGCCTTGACGTCGATGCCCATGAGGCGCGCGGCATCAGCGTTCTGCACGACGGCGAGGAGGGATTTTCCATAGCGCGTGCGCCGCAGGAAGAGCGCGAGCCCCAGTGCTACGCCAAGCCCGACGAAAGGAATGATGAGCTGGAGGGGATAGACGCCCGTGCCGAAGATCTGGATCGGTGTTGTCGAAAGTACCGGCGGAAAACTGCGTGGCTCCTTGCCGAAGGTGAACAGTACGGCGTTATCGAGCACGATGCCGCCGGCAACGGTGGCCATGAGCCAGGCATTCGAGCCGCGCGATGCAAAGGGGCGCACCAGCACGCGCTCGACCAGAAGGCCGAACGCGGCGCACGCGAGCAGAGCTGCGGCAAAGGCGAGCGGGAGGGGCAGCCCTACGCGCACGGCGAAAACATAACCGAGCACGGCGCCGAGCATGACGGCGCTGCCCTGCGAGAAGTTGACCGTGCTCGAGACCACGTAGGTGACGTGGAAGCCGAGCGCGATCAGCCCGTACATGCTGCCGAGACAGATTCCAGAAACGAGTGCGGACGTGACGAGCATGGTGCCGCGGCTCTCTCCCGTGCCGGCGGCCCCGGCGGTACGGCCGCCGGGGATAACGCCATCACTGCGTCAACGGGAGGATCTCCCCGTCCACGAAGTGCGTGAAGATGTAGTCCGAGGCTCCGATGGCATCATGGTTCTCGACCGTGAAGGGCTTCTTGTAGGATTTGATCAGGCCGTCATAGCTATCGATCTCATAGAAGGCCTGACGGATCTTGGGGCCATCGAGTGTGCCCGCCTTTGCAATCGCCAGCGCGGTGAGCTGCATCGCGTCATAGGCATTGGCGATGCCGACAGCCGGCGTCACGTCCGCGAGCGACTTGATCTCGGGATACTTCTTCTTGAGTGCGTCGAGCACAGCCGCACCTTTGGCCGAGAGCTTTCCGGTGAAAGTGTAGGTCTGAATGAAGTGCACCTTGGCGGCGCTCGGTCCGGCAAGCTCGGTGAAGCGGCCACCGGCCGGTCCCCAGTGCGAGACGATCGGCACGTCCCAGCCCATGCGGTCGAGAGACTTCACGACTTGTGCCGAGGGCGCGACGTTCGCAACGAGGAAGAGCGCGTCGGCGCCAGCTGCCTTGAGGCGCGTGAGCTGCGGTACGACGTCGACATCGTTGGTCTCGAACTTCTCGATACCCGCGAACGGTATCGAGCGCGTCTCGAGTGCCTTCCTCAGACCCTTCTCGTTCGACTCGCCCCAAGGATTGTTGATCAGGATCATGCCGGGCTTCTTGGCGCCGTACTTCTTGATCGCATAAGCGACGAGCGCCTCGTCGACGATCTCGTCGACAGCAGAGACTCGGAATACGTAGTTCTCGGGTGCACCATTGCGCGTGATCGGCGTGCCGGCTGCCCACACGCCCATGAACGGCACCTTGCTGCTGTTTGCGAACGGCACGATGGCAAGCGAGACAGGCGTGTCGAGACCACCGAACAGGGCCGCGACTTTCTCACGCTGCACGAGCTCGCGCGCCGCGATCGCGCCCTTGGCCGGGTTGCTCTCGTCATCGCGCACGATGATCTCGATCTTCTTGCCGAGCACGCCGCCCTTGGCGTTGATCTCGTCGGCGGCGATGGTGAGGCCGCGTACGATGGCCTCGCCCGATTTGGCGGACTGGCCGGACATGGCCGCGACGAGCCCGAGCTTGATGCTTTCCTGCGCCGAAGCCGGGAAGGCACCGAGGGAGGCAATAGCGGTCACACCGGCGAGGACCGCGCGGCGCGTCAGGCGGCGGGCTGGGAATCGGGAGCGCATGAGGGTCACCTTTCTCAATGTGAGAGGACCAAATATTTCACGCAAGTCATGTGTCAGATTGCATACACTTCATGGCACGTCATAGACCAGGAATCTTCCTGCATTCATGGCACGAATTTCGGGCATTTGCGGCATTATCAGGCAAAGTTGCCCAAAAAGATTGGATACGATATATGGCGGATCTTGCATGCCATTTTGCGGGGCCACCCGCGCCACAGCCAGTCCATGGAGCGATCATGACCGCACTCGGCAGCACCGCCGCCACGCCTGGCGAGGAGACCGCGCGCGCCGCCGACATCGTTGAGCGCTTCCTCATCGCGTCGATGGTGCCAGATCCGGAGACGGCGGCTCGCTACATCAGTCCTGAGCTGAAGATCACCTTCACCGGCGGGCGGAAGTACGGCCACCCGAGCGAGACCGCAGCTTTCAATGCACGGCGCTACAGGTGGGTGAAAAAGAAGATGGAGCGTACGGACGTGGTGCCGGGTAGCGGCGAGACGATCGTCTACAATCTCGGCACGCTCTACGGGGAATGGCCGGACGGCACGCCCTTCGAGGGCAATCGCTATGTCGACCGCTTCGTCGTGCGCGGCGGGAAAATCGTCCAGATGGATGTGTGGAACGACAGCGCCGAACGGTTGCTCACGCGCAACGGCATCGACGCTTAACGACCGTCGCGACCGTTCGCGCGCTTGGAGCGGGTGCTCGCGGGAGGCTTTCCCGCTAGCGCGACGGACACGTAGGCGTCCAGCACATCGCGCAGCTCGCGGCGCTTCTGCGTAGTGGTCTGGATCAAGGCCCGATCCGCTACTGCTTCGAGATGACGGTCCATGACGTCAATGGCAGCGGCCGTATCGCCCTTGACGAGCGCTTTGATGACCGCCCGGTGCTCGCTGACCGCGCACTCGGATGAATGGGGACGTCCGTAAAGTGCGAGAATGAGCCCGGAGCGGGATGACACCTCGCTCACGTAGCGCGTAAGGAGTGCACTGCCGGTCATCTCCGCCAGCAGGATATGGAACTCGCCGGCGAGCCGAATGGAGAGCGGCTCGTTCTTGCCCTGGGCCGCTTCCTCGCTGTCGACGTGCTGATTGAGCCGTACGATCTGCTCGCGCGTGAGCTGGCCGGAAAGACGCGTCACGACGAGCCGTTCGAGGCCTCGGCGGACATCGAAGATGTCGCGCGCCTCGTCCCAGCTCGGCTTGGCGACGGCGGCGCCGCGATTGCGTCGCATCTCGACGAGGCCCTCTGCCGCCAGCTGGCCGAGCGCATAGCGCACGAGCGTCCGGCTGACGCCGAAACGCTCGCCGATGGCATCCTCGGGCAGTTTGGCGCCGGGCTCGAGCGCCTGCTCGATGATGGCGTGGCGGAGCGCGCGGTAGACTGCCGATGCGCGGGCACTGCCGATCTTCGAAGAGTCTTTGGACATGACTTCAGGGCATCCGGCAGCACGACATTTAGTGAAGAGTCTAAGCTATACGGCATTGTCTTTATAGCACCAAAACAGCGCGCTAGTGGCCCATGTCTTTTCATGGTGACCTTGTCGTCCGGATAGAGCGTCGCCACTTTGGTGGCAGGTATTGCGATCCCGGAGAGAAGATCATGAGCGTCAGCCTGCCACCTGCCATCGAGAACTATTTCGCCGGCAAGAACACGCGAGATTTTGCTACGGCCGTCTCCGGCTTTGCACCGTCCGCAATTGTGAAGGATGAAAGCCAGGACCATAGAGGGCCGGACGCAATCCGAGCTTGGATCGAGGCGACGGCGGCCAAATACGACGACATAACGGAAGTGAAGAGCGTTGTAGCGAAGGACGGCAAAGTCGAGGTCGCAGCCGAGGTCTCGGGAACATTTCCCGGAAGTCCGATCCTGCTGCAATTTAAGTTCACGCTCGACGGCGATCAGATCCGCAGCTTGTCGATCGCGCCGTGACGCGTCATGCGGACGCGTGCTCGCGCGAGGGAAACATCAGGGTCGCCTTTACACCGTCGCCTGCGTAAGCGACTTCGGCCGTACCGCCGAGCTGCGACGCGCTCGCAGCAATGAGGCGGCTCCCGAACCCCTTGCGAGCAGGTTTGTCAACACGCGGGCCGCCCACCTCCGACCAGCGAAGGGTGATCGACGTCCCGTCGTCGACCCAGGAAATGGCTACCTTGCCCGATGTCGTGCTGAGTGCGCCGTACTTCGCGGCGTTCGTCGCGAGTTCGTGCAGGACCAGCGCCAAAGTGACAGCGCCATTCGGCCTTATGACAATGGACGAGCCGTGGACCGTCACCTGGCCCTTGAAGTTCTCGAAGGGGCTCAGCGCGACCTCGACGAGGGCGGCGAGATCGACGCCTTCCCACAACGCGGTTGTGAGGAGCGAGTGCGCGCGGGCCAGTGCGTCGAGGCGGCCCGTAAAGGCCGTCCTGAAGGCCTTGGGCTCGTCAGTCTGTCGGAGCGTCTGCGCGGCGATGGACTGGACGATGGCAAGGGTGTTCTTCACGCGATGATTGAGCTCGTCGATGAAGAGGTTTTTTTGCCGTTCCGATTGCTTGCGCTCGGTGATGTCGACGAAGACGGCGACGCATCCTCTTACTTTGCCGTTGACGTCGAAAAGGGGTGATACGGACTCGTGCAGCGTCACCGTTCGCCCGTCCGTAAAAACGACGTCGACTTCCTCACCATGGATGGGGGTGCCGAGGCGCGCGCATCTCTGCATCGGCAGTTCGGACGTCGAAAGCTCTTTGCCGCCCGAATGCACTTTGAACGGCAGGGCGCTGCCGTTGGGCCCGCTCTTCGAGGCATTGGCGCCTTCCGGAAGCGAAAGCAATTCGGCGCCGGCTTTGTTGGCTATTATCTCCCGGCATTCAGGATCGCGGGCGATGAATACGCCGACCGGGAGCGCGGCGAGAAGTGCATCCTGCTCTTCGAGCCTGTTCTTCAAGTTCTCATTAAGAACGGCAATTCTGACCTCTGCGGCCTTGTGATCGGTTACGTCGATGGCGACGCCGCCGGTCAGGGTGCCGCTGCCGTCCGGGTCGGGAATGCCAAATTTGCTGACGATGGACTGATGCAGCATGCCATCCGGCTGCAAGAGCGTCTCGATCACCCGCGCGCCGCCGGGCTCCCTTTGCGCGCGCGCATCGTTCTCTCGGAACTGGCGGGCGGTCTCGGGCGGAAATAGGTCATCATCAGTGCGGCCGATGAGCTCGCCTTGCGATGCCCCGAACGCACGGGTCGCAGCTTCATTGGCGAAGATATAACGACCGTCTCCATCCTTTATCCAGGCGAGACCCGGCAGATGATGCATGAAGCGGGCAAATCTCTCCTCGCTGCGGCGCAGCGCCTGGTTGGCTCTCGCCTCCTCGGTCATGTCGATGTTCACACCGACGAGGCCAAGAAAGTCGCCCGATGGCGAGAAGTGCGGCTGAGCGTCTGTCCTGATGATGCGATACTCACCACCATGATTGCGAAGGCGCATCTGGACGGTGAAGCCCGTTTTGTTCGTCAGAGCCTTCTCCACCGCAGCGCCGACGTGTGCAGCATCGTCGGGATGCAGGGTCGATGACCAGTCGAAGTCCGGAAGTGTATCGTCCACGAGACCCCAGAACTCTCTAAGGCGGTGATTGATATGCACGCACTTGCCCGCGTCATCGCTCAGCCAGATCATAGCCGGCGCGCGCTCGGAGAGCAGCCGGAAGCGGTCCTCGCTTTCGCGCAGCGCCGCCTGACCGAGCTTCTGCTCGGTGATGTCGGTGCAAGAGCCGATATAGCCGCTGAATGAGCCCTCGGGCGATACGAGAGGTACACCCGTGCCGAGCATCCAGCGATAGACGCCGTCATGACGGCGAAGGCGGAACTCGATCGAAAATTCCTCGCGCCTGTCGAAGCTCCTCTTGTACTGACTTATGCCCTTCTCGAGATCCTCGGGATGAATGTTATCGGCCCATCCGAAGCCGAGCTCCTGGGCCATGGATCGGCCCACGAAATCAGTCCACCGCTTGTTGAGCCAGCGGCATTCCTTGTCTGGCCCGCTGGCCCACATCAGAACTGGTGCGGCATCGGCCATGCGGCGGAAGGTGGGACTGTCGAGTTCAAGGAGCTTACTGCTCAGCATTGCGCGCCTCCAGCACCGCGCCCACCAGTGGCCAGAGCGCCTCCTGACTGCAGGGCTTGTCGAGGACAGGGGCGGTAACGCCGGGAGGCAGCGTGCGCTGGCCGTAGCCCGTCACGAAGATGATGGGGATGCCGCGTTCGGCAATACGCCGCGCTACGGGGTCGATGCGGGCTCCGCCGATGTTCATGTCGAGGAGCGCGAGGTCGAATTCGGTCTCGGCCAGGACGAGTGCCTCCTCCAGCCGTCCAGCCGTGCCGACGACGAGGCAGCCCATGTCCTCCAGCATGTCCTGTAGATCGAGTGCGAGAAGTGCTTCATCCTCGACGAGGATCAGGCGCGCGCCCCGTACCCCCATATAACGGATCCTCCAAAAATGGCCCTGCCAGACTAGTGGTACCAAGCCATCCCTCATCCGACGAGGGCTGCTGAACTTTCGGGAAGGCTCGGCCAACCCAATTCAACGCGGGACGCGCGAATTGGTTCCATTTTGGATCTTCGGGATGCGGTATCGGCCCCAGCGCGGCAAAACCGCGTAGGGGCAAGAGGTTGAACGCCTCAGCCGATCATGAACTGCTTGGCGTGGGCGTCGTAGTCCTGGTAACCGACAGTCGAGCGGAATTCGGCCGGTGTTAATGCGTTTTCGGCCTCTGCCTTGCCGGCGCTAAGAGCTGCAAGCCCCGCCTTCATACCCGCCAGCGCGGGGGAGAGCATTCCTGTCGGATAAGTGCCGATCTTGAGGCCGAGCTCGGCCGCACGGGACTGGCTCGGCGTCTCGCGCGGTGCGCCGGGCGAGAGCACGGCAAAGGACGGCCGGCCGGCTGCTGCTGCAACTGAACGGCGAATCTCGCCTTCGTCAGCCGGCGAGTCGAGGAAGAGGATGTCCGCGCCCTCGGCGACGAACATTTCGATGCGCGCCACAGCCTCGTCCATGCCGGCCGTCGGGCGGCAGTCTGTGCGGGCCATGATCAGGATGCCGGACTCCTTTGCTGCCTGGACGGCGGCGCGGATTTTCATGCGCGCTTCTTCGCGGGGTAGGCAGGGTTTGCCGGCGGCCGTGAGTGCGCGTGGTGTGATCTTGTCCTCGATGAGGATGGCGGCGGCACCGGCACGGCCATAAGCGCGCACGGTGCGCTGCACGTTCATGGCATTGCCGTAGCCATGATCACCGTCGGCAAGCACGAGCAGATCGGGCGCCGCGCCGCGTACCATGTTGAAGGAGTCGTACATCTCAGCGAACGAGATGAGGTCGAGATCGGGGCCTCCGAGGCGACTTGCGGCGACGCAGGAGCCCGAGAGGAACGCCGTCTGAAATCCGGCGCCGAAGGCGAGCTTTGCGCTCATGCCATCCCATACCGCGGGCATGACGACGAACTCGGGCTTGGCGAGGAGGGCGCGCATGCGGGCAGGTGCGTTCATGGGAGTTGCCTTCTGGAGAAGCTGTTGGGGGTTCCGTAAGGGAGGATGGCCGTCCCGCATACACGGGCGAATTGGGTGATTGTGGCCGGCAGTGCAGTGCAGCAGCAAGCAGGAAGTATCGGGGCAGGCATGAGCCCGCGGACGGACGCGCCTATGGATGTGGTGTCTCGCGGGTGGCAGGATAGGCAAGAGGCGGACGTGAGAGCCGCCAATTATTCAGGGAGGAAAAGGCATGGATCTCAAGGATCAGATCGCCATTGTGACGGGCGCGGGGCAGGGTATTGGCCGCGCCTCTGCGCTGGCGCTCGCAGATGTGGGCGCGGACCTCGTCGTCGTCGATATCAACGAGCGCACGCTGGCCGAGACCAAAGACGCCGTGAAGGCCAAGGGGCGCCGGGTTCATGCCATCCGTGCGGATCTCGGCAGCGTGGCCGACATCGATCGCATGGTGGCCGAGAGCTTGGCCGCCTTCAGCCGTATCGACATTCTCGTCAACAATGCCGCCGTCACCCGCCGCGCGTACATCATGGACTTGACTGAAGAGGACTGGGATCGCATTCACCGCGTGAATGCCAAGGGCGTGTTCTTCTGCCTGCAGCGGGTCGCGCGCGAGATGATCCCACGCCGGAGTGGCCGCATCATCAATATCGCATCGGTTGCTGGCAAAGGATTTCCTGGCACGTCGAACGCGATCTATGCGGCGAGCAAGGGCGCCGTCATCAGCCTGACCAAGACGGCGGCGCAACAACTCGGGCCGCACAATATCAACGTCAATTCCGTCTGCCCGGGCATCGTGCGCACGGCGCTCTACGAGGAAATCGTGAAGGTCATGTCGAAGACCGAGGGCCTCAGCATAGAAGCTGTCGAGGAGCGCGCGGTCGCTGGCGTGCCGCTGCGGCGTGCCAACGAGCCCGAGGATATTGCCGATATGGTCGTGTTTCTTGCCTCGCCGCGCGCGCGCAACATCACCGGCCAGTCCTACAACGTGGATGGCGGCCTCATTCCGGATTGAGGCGCGGGTTTAGCTGACGACTTTGATGTAGGTGTCCTTGCGCACGATCTTGTCGCCCCGGAAAGTGTAGAGATCGCAGCCGAGCCACTCCTGCTTCTGGCCGTTGGGCAGCGTCGCGGTGCGGAGCCATTCGGTCACCGCGCGATTGCCGACGACGTACTCGGCCGTGTGCAGCCACTTCACGTCGGGGCTGTTCGCAAACAAGGGCACGAAGTAGCTGCGAATCTGCTCCTTGCCCTTGTACGACTGGCCCCAGACATCGGGCCCCTTGGCATTGCGGAACTCGCCATCATCAGCAAAGCAATCGACGATCGCATCGACGTCGCGGCGGGCGAAGGCTTCGCCGATCTCGCGGACGCGCTCCAAGGTGACAGGCTCGTCGACGATCTTCTGCATGACGGTTCTCCCGACTGATAGTCAGATTACGCGATTGCAGCCATGAGGCGCTCGAAAAAGCCATTGGCCTTGGACTTGTCGATCCAGCGGACAACCGCGACCAGCTCTTGTGACGGCGCGACCCAGATCAGGTTGGTGCCGGCGCCGAGCGCGAACCAGCTGTCTGCAGGTGCGCTAGGATAATTGCGACCACCGATGTTAAGCCACCAGAGAAATCCGTAGCCGGCGTTCGTGGCCGAGGGTGTGAGCGACTGCGCCATCCAGCCTTCGGGTAGAAGCTGGCGCGTGCCCCAGCGCCCGTTGTTGGCGACGAGAAGGCCGACGCGTGCGTGATCGCGAGTCGGGATGAAGAGCCCGCCGCCCCAGTGGCTGCCGCCCGAGACGGACTGCACGCGCTTGCCGCCGACCTCTATCCAGGAGGTCGAGTAGCCATGCCACTCCCAGTCCCGCGAGGCGCCGATGGGATCCATGATCCGCTCGCGCAGCACGTCGGGAAGCGACTTGCCGAAGCGCTGCAGCAGGGCGAAGGCGAGCACGTTCACGCGCACGTCGTTGTATTCGTAGTACGTACCGGGTGTCTGGCTCTGGCGCAGCTCGCCCTTGTGCTTGTTGTTCTCGGCGCCGCCGACCTGGCGGAAATGATCGACCTGATCTGACTTCTCCCACAGCACGCCATCCCACTCCGAGGACTGCGTCAGAAGATGCCGCCACGTGATCTGTCCGTTGTGCGGACCATCGAAGTGGCCGGTCTTCACGCTGGCACTGACGCGATCGTCGACGCTGGAAATCAGGCCGTCGCCTAAAGCGATGCCAGTGAGCATCGAGAGATAGCTCTTGGCGACGCTGAACGTGACATCGGCGCGGCGCGTATCGCCCCACTCGGCGACGATGCGGCCGCGCTTCATGATCATGCCGGCTGGTCCGCCGCGCGGGCGCACGATGCCGGTGATGTCGCTCCAAGGACCGCTCTCGTTCCACTCGACATTCCCGACATAGCGACCGTCCGGGTAGTAGAGCGAGCGCGGCCAGGGGCTTTCGGAAGCCTCTGCCCAGGCTATGGCCGCTTCGAGCTTGCCAGCATCAAAGCCTGCGGCGGATGGGACCGTAGCCTCCCAAGTAGAGCCGTCGGGTGGGGGCGTGTAGGAAATCTCTGGCACGTGGCGCATTCCTGTTTTGGGGGCCTCGGACGGTCCGGCTTCTAAGACAATGCTCGGATAAGCCCGCACCGAAGGCAAGGGCGCTTGCAGGCATGGCTCATTTGCCCGCCGGCGCAGGGTGGGCGTTCCGCCCTCAGTGTCCGGTATGGACGAAGCCTGCCCAGTAGTATGGATGGGCAAAGGGGCGGGCGACAGCCGGCGCTGGCTGGGCATCCTTGGCCGGGCTGTCACCTCGCGAGGCTGGGGCCGCAAGCCATTCGACGGCCGAGCTGTTGCGGTCTTTTTTCAGGCTCTCTGGGCTCATGGCCTCGCTGGTCGCCGTGGCGAAGCCGCGCGCAATCCGACCGGCGCCCGCGGCGCCCTGGACGTAAGCCGAAAGCTCCTCGTTCGTTGCCTCGCGCAGCCAGACCTGAGCGCGCTGAAGGGCCGTTGCCGGGCGCAAGCGTTCGCCGATATGCAACTCGTAGAAGCGCGCGATCAGCAGTGCCGAGGCGATATCGGAAACCGGCCATAACGTACCGAGCACGCCGGCGGCGCCGAGCGCCATGAAGGCACCGGGAAGGCCGACGAACTCATCGGGATTGCGCGTGATCTCGGAAAGGCCGGTTTCGCAGGCGGAGAGCACCACCAGACGCGGCCGGCCGAGTCCGTCGACCTCGAGCAGCCGGCCGACGCTGAGGCGTTCGGCATTGTGCATGATGAGCGCCGACTGACGCACGTCGGACCAGGTGAACGTGCCATGCGAGGCGAAGTGCCAGTAGCTTCGTCCCTTGAGCGCATCGAGTACGGAACCGAGCGTTGCGTTCTCGCCGGCAAGAACGGCGCGTCCGCTCTCCGGGAATTGTGCCGCGATGAATGCGCCTTCCATATCCGATCCCGGCAAGTCGCCCGTCGGATTGATGATCGCGGCAAGGCTGGCCGCATCGGCCGATGCTGCTCGGTCGCGCACGGCAGCGAGCGTGGCGAGGCTCGGCGTTACGGTGATCTCGTAGGCATCGCCAAGCCGCCGCTTGCTGACAGGATCCTGAGCGAGCGCGGCCGGCAGCACGCCGAGCCATCCCGAGGGAACCCACACGAGCTGGGCGCCAGGTTTCAGACCTTGTGCCTTGAGTGCCGCATCGAGCTCGCCGCCGAAGAGGCGCCAGAGCTCGGGGCCGAGCTCCACGATCGCGGCCATCCACTGCGGCCAGCGCTTCTGCTTCTCTTCGCCCTCGAAGTAGTTGGCGAAATAGGCGCCGATCCAGCCGCCGCCGGTCGTGCCATCCGGACCGGCCAGCAGTGTCGAGAGGCGTGCGGGCGTGAGCTCCGGAACATCGATGACCGTGGCCTTGATATCCTCGGTGCCGCTCAGCACGATGAGCCTGCCGCCGAGGGCCGTGACGATGGGGATGGCAACGGCGCCGCCCGCAGATGCAATGCGGCGTGCTTCGGCGAAGGCTACAGCGCTGCGATCGTCGCTGGCACCGCTTGCGGTGACGAATTGGAGAAGCTCTCGCCGCAGCGAGCCCAATTGATCGATGGCGACCGCGCGGTCTGGCCCCGTGGCGGTCTCGACAGCATCCTGTGATTTACGAATGGCGGCGCGAAGTGAATCAAGGCGCGCCCGGCTCTCGGATGACAGTTCCAGCATCTGCAATCTGAGCGAGACGGCGAGCAGACGCGCCCGGCTTTCGTCGGAGAGGGCAACGGCAGCTTCGACGGCACCGCGCTCGAGCGCGCCGAGTGCCGCTTCGGCAAACAGCGGTCCGGCATCGGCGATCAGCGAGCGCGCCTCGGTCTCATCAAAACCCTGACCAAAGAGCAGCAGGAAGGCTTCGCGTGCGCTCTGATGCACGGCGCTGGCCTCGCTCCAGTCGCGCGCCTGGAGTAGAACATGGCCGAGCGCCCGCCCCGTGCGCAGATGCTCGTGCGGATAGGCGTCGCGCGTGAAAACCGAGAGCGCCGCCTCGTAAGCAGCGATCGCGATTTCCCGGTTCACGCCTGGGAGGCCGCGAATGCGATCCGAATAAGCATTGCCGAGCGAGTTCTGCGCGCGCGCCCACTCCATGGGAAAACCGGAGCGGGTAAAGACGGTGAGGGCGGCATCGAGGTGGGCAATCGCCTGTTCCTGGTTTTCCGCGCTCTCGCCGTTGATGCGCGCCAGATAGATCGACGCGAGATTATAGTGTGCCGAGGCCCATTCTCGAGGCACGGTCTCGCCCGTGAAGACCTGCAGCGCGTCGCTGATGTGAGCGATGGCCTTCTCATAGTTCTCGGCGCGCACGCCGGCGATGCGATTGCGATAGCTCGAGCCGAGATTGTTTTTGGCCATGGCCCAGAGCAAGGGAGCCGCTTCACGCGTGAAGATGCTCAGCGCGGCCTCCGTGTGCGTGATGGAAGCTTCGAGATTTTCGGCGGGTGTGCCGCGTATGCGGCTCTGATGGACGACCGCGAGATTGTTCTGAAGACGCCCCCATTGCTCGGGTGCGCTCTCGCGCGTGAACACACGCAGCGCAGACTCGAAATGGGCAATGGCGCGATCCTGGTTGTCGGCCCGTTCGCCGCGAATGCGCGCCCAATAGGCGATGCCGACATTGTTCTGCAGCGTTGCCCAGTTCTGCGGGTCGCGCTCGAAGGTCCAGGCGGGAAGGGCGGCCTCGAAAAGCGTGATCGCGGTCTCGATGTTGTCGGCGCGCACGCCGGTCGGACGATTGATGTAAGCGCTGGCGGTACCGAACTGCAGCTCGGCGATGACCAGCGCGCGCTCGGCGGCAAGCGGCCAGGGCGTCAGTACGGGCGCCTCGGCGAGCAAGGTCTGGCCGAGGTATATGCGCTCCTCGATATCCTGTTCCTGCTGCCAGCGCGCGAAGAGGGTCGAGAAATCACCTCCAGTCGCTTGAGACCATGCCGGCGCGAGCGCGCTTGCCGCGAGCAAGAAGGCGGCCACAATCCCCACCAGTACGCGTTGCATCGCGTTCCTCCCGTCGCCGGATCTTCTCGCCACCTGCCGAGAATGTGACGGGCTCGTGGCGTGACAAAGGCTCATGTCCGGGCGGCGGGACTTTCCATTCTCATGCTGCGCGCGGGCAACATGGGCTCAGCGATCGGATCGGCTGAGTACTTCCATGAGCTCGGCCACCTTCTGCTCCTGCTCGGCCTTGTCGCCACTGGCGATGGCATGGCGGACGCAATGGTCGATGTGGTCGCGCAGGACCGACTCCTCCACGCGCCGGAGCGCGGCGCGCACGGCTGCGATCTGCGTGACGATGTCGATGCAGTAGCGGTCCTCCTCGACCATGCGAGCGAGGCCGCGCACCTGCCCCTCAATGCGGTTGAGGCGTTTGAGGCGAGACGATTTGGCGTCGTGGGGCATGCCTTGACGTATACCCTATGGGGGTATATCTGTCAATCGACCCTGTAGGGTACCCAATCAAATGCGGAAGGTCGCCATGAGCGAGCACCATCACCACGGATCGCACGGGCACCACGACCATCCCGGCCATGACGCCCATGAGACGGCTGGGCACAAGGTCAAGGACCCCGTCTGCGGCATGAGCGTGGACCCGCACACGGCCAAGCACCACCATACGCACGAAGGCCGCACGTACTTTTTCTGCAATCCGCGCTGCCGCGAGAAGTTCATCGCCGATCCCATGAGGTATCTCGCGCCGAAGAAGGCACCACCGGTGCCCGTGCCGGCCGGTGCGATCTACACTTGCCCCATGCATCCCGAGATACGGC
>LNFM01001122.1_pt1 | contig 95022 bp, 100 predicted proteins | sample 596031 | NCBI WGS metagenome assembly LNFM01 (sample SAMN04254537, study PRJNA301005) | activated carbon metagenome | isolation source: dual media filters at the Ann Arbor, Michigan drinking water treatment plant | place: USA: Ann Arbor
GATTCGCTCAATCCGATTAGCAGGCAAGGTAGAGCCACAGTTTGTAGAGACAACAGATGAGTTACCCGCCGCCATTTTAAATACAGTGCAAGCAGGCGATGTGGTGATTGTGATGGGCGCGGGTTCTATTGGGCAAGTGGCAGCAAAAACCAAAGAACAAGCGACTGCGCAAAATAAGGAGTTGGTCAGTTAATGACGCAAGCCAGCCAACAATCACAATCGCAACTGCTGAAAAACGAGCCATTGGCACGTTACACCAGCTGGCGTGTGGGCGGTCGGGCTGACCGTGTGTTTATTGCTGAAAGTTTGAGCGAGTTACAGGGTTTTCTGCAAACGCTGGACCATGCAGAACCGATTGTTTTTATGGGTTTGGGCAGTAATTTATTAGTGCGCGATGGCGGTGTGCGCGGCACTGTTGTTGTGATGCATCAAGCATTAAATGATTTGCGTTTGGATGGCCAATACATCTACGCCGAAGCGGGTGTGACTTGCGGAAAATTGGCACGATTTAGCGCAAACAACAGCAAAGAGGGTGCTGAATTTATGGCTGGCATCCCTGGCACGGTGGGCGGCGCGCTTGCGATGAATGCAGGTTGTTACGGTAGTGAAACTTGGAACATTGTGCATCAAGTATTGACGATTGACCGCGACGGCGTGACCCATGTGCGTAATGCTTCGGAGTTTATCGCCAGCTATCGCCATGTAGAAATGCCTGTGCCCGATGAATGGTTTTTGGGCGCATGGTTTCAGCTAGAAGCGGGTGAAGCTAACGAGTCGCTAAGAAAGATTAAAAATTTATTGGCTACACGTCTGGCTAGCCAGCCACTAAATTTGCCCAGTGCTGGCTCAACTTTTAGAAATCCGCAGGGTGATTTTGCGGCAAGATTGATTGAAGCCAGCGGTTTAAAGGGCCACCAAATCGGTGGTGCGCAAGTGTCGCCTAAACATGCCAATTTTATTGTGAATGTGGGTGAGTGTACGGCACTGGATATTGAATTATTAATTAAGTACATGAAAGACGTGGTTTTGCAGAAACAAGGCGTAGCACTACAACAAGAGGTAAGGGTAATTGGTGAGTACAGCAATGAATAAATTTGGAAAAGTAGCCGTTTTATTTGGCGGCAAATCTGGTGAACGTGAAGTGTCGATTAAAAGCGGCTCGGCAGTGCTGGCGGCATTAAAACGCCAAGGTGTGGATGCCGTAGCGTTTGACCCTGCAACAGAAGCGCTCAGTGAATTAAGCCAATTTGATCGCGCCTTTATTTCGCTACATGGCCGCTATGGTGAAGATGGCACGATTCAAGGTGCGCTGGAATTAATGGATATTCCATTTACAGGTAGCGGTGTCATGGCGTCTAGTTTGGGTATGGATAAATGGCGCACTAAATTGATGTGGCGTGCGGTTGGTGTTGCTACACCAGATTTTGAAGTAGTGACTGCAAATAGCGATTTTGCAGCGATTGAGAAAAAATTGGGTTTGCCACTGTTTGTAAAACCAGCCAATGAAGGCTCTAGCATTGGCATTAGTAAAGTAAAAACGGCTGGCGGATTAAAAGCCGCTTATGAACTGGCAGCAAAAGCTGACCCACTGGTGATTGCGGAACAATTTGTGGGTGGTGGTGAATACACCGTTGGCATTTTAGGTGATGAAGCATTGCCGATTATTAGAATCGTGCCTAAAAATGAATTTTATGATTTTGAAGCCAAATATTTGCGCGATGACACAGAGTATCGCTGCCCAAGTGGATTAAGCGCAGAAAAAGAAACGCTCATTCAGCAAGAGGCGTTGCAAGCATTCCGCGCCATTGGTTGCAGTGGTTGGGGTAGGGTGGATTTTCTAATGGATGAAGAAGGTAATTATTACTTTTTAGAAGTAAATACCAGCCCAGGTATGACAGACCATAGCTTGGTGCCAATGGCCGCAAAAGCCGCAGGTATCAGTTTTGACGAATTGGTAGTGAAAATTTTAAGCATGACACTTAGCGGCAATAATAAGGCACATATAAATGTGGGATAAACCCCGCCTACTCAATTGGTTCGCCAATTTACTATACGCCATCTCAGTGGTGTTGATGCTGTACGCCTTGGTGTTTGTGGTGGTGCATTTGCCTATTTTTCCGCTACGCGAAGTGAAAATTGATGGGCAGTTAGCGCATGTAAATCGTGAGCAAATCAAATTGATTGTGGCTAAACATTTGAAAGGTAACTTTTTTACCTTGGATTTAGTAAAAGCGCGTGATGCGTTTCAAAAGCTACCTTGGGCGCGCGAAGTCAGTGTGCGCCGTCGCTGGCCAGATAAGCTAGAAGTGGCCATTGAAGAGCATCAAGCGCTGGCACGCTGGGGCAATATTGCGCTGGTTAATACGCACGGCGAGTTATTTCAAGCCGCCACAGATGCCGAATTACCTGTGTTTTATGGCCCAGGCGACGGTGTGATGGAAGTGACCAAAAGCTACGGTAATTACAGCAAGATTTTGAATCAAGCCAATATCAAAATTGCGCAAGTCACCTTATCACCACGCCGTTCTTGGGAGATTAAAACCGATAAAGGTTTATTGATTGCGTTGGGTCGTGTTGATATGGATGCGCGCTTGAACAAATTTGCAGGCGCGTATCAATCCACGCTTAGTCAGCTAAATGTACAAGTGGCTTATGCCGATTTGCGTTACCCAAATGGCTTTGCCGTGCGCAAGCCTGCTGGCTTAAAAGCGATATCTGCAAAACAAATGCCAGCTAAGGAATTGCCAATTAAACCAGTGCCCGCAGCGATTAAAGCAAAGCCAGTAACAATGGCTCCTGCCACATCGGCTAGGGTTTAGGCTAAGGGTTAAAAATGAAAAAGGGAGTAAATAATGAGTAAGGTTCGTGAAGATAAAAACCTAATTGTGGGGTTAGATAAGAGGGCACATTAAAGGTTATTGGCCTTGGTCAGCATGTGTCACGCGGCCTTAAAAAAGGCGTGGTGATTAATATTGATTCCACTATGCAGGCTATTCAGCGCTCTATTGAAGAGGCGGAATTGATGGCGGATTGCAAAATTAATGCGGTGTTTACTGGCATTGCGGGCAGCCATATTAAAAGCCTTAACTCGCACGGCATGGTCAAGATTAAAGAGGCCGAAGTGACGCAAATGGATATTGACCGTGTGGTAGAAACGGCACGCGCGATTGCTTTGCCTGCCGATCAGCAAATACTGCACATCCTCACCCAAGAATTTATTATTGATGGTCAAGATGACGTGCGCGACCCATTGGGCATGAGCGGCATGAAATTAGAGGCCAAAGTGCATATCGTCACTGGCGCAGTAGCGGCGGCACAAAATATTGTTAAGTGCATCAAGCGCTGCGGTTTAGAAGTCAGCGATTTGATTTTGCAGCCACTCGCTTCAAGTGTCGCTGTATTAACCGATGATGAAAAAGATTTAGGCGTGTGCTTAGTCGATATTGGTGGCGGCACAACAGATATCGCCGTGTTTAAAAACGGTTCAATTCGTCACACTGCAGTAGTGCCAATCGCGGGTGATCAAATCACCAATGACGTTGCTGTGGCTTTCCGCACACCAACCCAATCGGCAGAAGACATTAAAGTAAAACATGGTTGTGCGCTACGTCAATTAGCCGATGCGCGCGAAATCGTAGAAGTGCCGGGCGTAGATGGTCGCGAAGCACGTCAATTATCGGTACAAACACTGGCGGAAGTGATTGAGCCACGCGTGGTTGAATTGTATGAATTTGTATTGCAAGAATTACGCCGCAGTGGCATGGAAGAAATGATTGCTTCTGGCATCGTGATTACAGGCGGCTCTGCGATGATGCGCGGCATGATTGAGCTGGGTGAAGAGATTTTCCACATGCCAGTACGCCTAGGCATGCCACGTTATGTAGGTGGTTTGTCCGAAGTGGTGAGTAATCCGCGTTACGCCACAGCGGTAGGTTTGATTTTGATGGGCAAGCAGCAGTTAGAGCGTCAGATTAGTGGGCAGATGGAATCAAATTCAGTCACAAGGTTGTTTGAAAAAATGAAGTCGTGGTTTCAAGGTAATTTTTAAGCGGTTTTTTAGAAACAAGTTTTAGAGTCTAGTTTTAGAGTTAAGTTGTAGAAATAGGGCAGCGTTTAGCGCAAGTTAATCGCAAATATCAAGGCAAAAAGGAGAAATTGAGATGTTTGAAATTATGGAAAAAGATTCACAAGAAGCGGTTATTAAAGTAATAGGCGTGGGCGGTTGCGGCGGCAATGCAATTAACCACATGATTAGCAAAAACGTAGTAGGCGTGGAATTTATTAGCGCCAATACCGATGCGCAAGCGTTAAAGAAAAGCTCTGCCACTAAAACTTTGCAAATCGGTAGCGATATCACTAAAGGTTTAGGCGCAGGCGCTAAGCCAGAAGTGGGCCGCGATGCCGCTTTAGAAGATCGCGACCGTATTGCCGAAATGATTGATGGCGCAGATATGCTGTTTATTACAGCAGGTATGGGCGGTGGTACAGGTACTGGCGCTGCGCCAATTATTGCTGAAGTAGCCAAAGAAATGGGTATTCTGACAGTAGCTGTAGTTACTAAGCCATTTGCGTTTGAAGGTAAACGTACCAAAGTAGCGGCAGAAGGTTTAGAAGAGCTTTCACAGCATGTGGATTCATTAATTGTGATTCCAAATGAAAAATTGATGGAAGTATTGGGCGAAGATGTGCCTTTTACAGAAGCGTTCAGCGCGGCGAACGACGTGCTACATAATGCTGTCTCAGGTATTGCGGAGATTATTAATTGCCCAGGTTTGGTTAACGTTGACTTTGCAGATGTGCGCACGGTAATGAGTGAAATGGGTATGGCGATGATGGGTTCTGCTGAAGCAAGCGGGCCTAATCGCGCCAATATAGCAGCAGAGCAAGCCGTTGCCAGCCCATTGTTAGAAGACGTCAACTTAGCTAACGCGCGTGGCGTTTTAGTAAACATTACCGCTAGTGCTAGCTTTAAAATGAAAGAGTACTATGACGTAATGAACACCATCAAAGCGTTCACGGCAGAAGATGCAACCGTGATTGTGGGTAATGTGGTTGATGAAAACATGGGTGATCGTTTGCGTGTAACAATGGTTGCAACTGGCTTAAATGGTGCTGTAGCACGTCGCCAAGCTAAACCAGAGTTACGTGTGATGACCACATTGATGACAGGTACCAATAGTCAGCCAGTATTTGTAGGTGGCGAAGTGGAAGACGAAGCACCAGCGGTGTTTAGTCAAAACAATCGTCGCGCGCAGGTTGAGGCGATGAAAATGTCGGGTGTAGAAGAGTATGACATTCCAGCATTTTTACGCAAACAAGCCGATTAATTAGCTTGCGCTTTGTTATCAGCTAGCGCTTTGTTAAAATGCCAGATAGATAAGAAACAGGATAGATAAGAAAAGGGAACCAGCTAGCTTTTGCTAGCAATAGATTAAGTGCTTAAACAAAGAACATTAAAAAAACAGATTAGTGCTACTGGCGTTGGTTTGCATAATGGTGAAAAAGTCACGCTGACTTTAAAGCCAGCCGCAATCGACACAGGCATTGTATTTAAGCGCGCCGATTTGCCCGGAGCGCCGACGATACAAGCACAACCTGATGCAGTGCGTGATACGCGCATGTGTTCTGCCCTAGAACACAATGGTGCGCGTGTCAGCACTGTAGAGCACTTAATGTCTGCGCTGGCAGGTTTGGGCGTTGATAATGTGATGATAGAAGTCACTGCTTCAGAGATTCCAATTATGGATGGTAGCGCTGGGCCCTTTATCTATTTATTGCAGCAAGCTGGCGTTGTAGAGCAGCCTGCCGCTAAGAAATTTATTAGAATCAAAAAGTTAATTGAAGTAAAAGAAGCGGATAAATGGGTGAAATTCGAGCCATATCATGGCTTTAAAATGGATTTCACCATTGATTTTGCACACCCCGTTTTTGAGAATTCTGGTAGCAACGTCAAAATAGACTTTAAAGATAATAGTTATATTAAAGAGATTAGCCGCGCTAGAACGTTTGGCTTTATGCACGAAGTAGAATACCTGCGCGCCAATGGATTAGCCCGTGGCGGCAGTTTAGATAATGCAATTGTGTTAGACGAATATCGCATATTGAATCGCGATGGTTTGCGTTACGAAGATGAATTTGCCAAGCATAAAGTGTTAGACGCCATTGGCGATTTGTATATGCTGGGACACCCTTTGTTGGGTGCTTTTACCGCTTACAAATCGGGCCATGCGCTCAATAATGCCTTGTTAATCGCCTTGCTGGCCGATGCCGATGCTTGGGAATTTGCGACCTTTGATAATATTGAAGAAGCGCCAAAAGGCTTTCAGGAGCAAACCGCTTTTTTCACCCCTAATTTAATGCCACATTTTAGTTAAAGTTAACTAAGCTCATTCATTCAGCTTAATTAAAACCATGCCAATCATCCGTTTAACGATTATTCTGGTTTTTATCGCTAGCTTAGTTTTACTGGCCATGTATTTGGTCAGCCGCCAACAAAAATATTTAACCCTATTAAAACAAATGCTTAAGTACACTGGCTGGATGATGGTGGTAGTGTTGCTGCTGTACTTAATCACCAGAGTTATTCGCTTATAGCGGATTTTTATGCGCAACTTTTCATTTATTCGATATGGCATTTTGTTGTTGGCATTAAATGCAAATGCCAGCCTTGCAGATAGTGCCGATGAAGAGTTTTTGCTAGCACGCGCCGCATACAATCAAAAAAATGCAATTGCACTTTCTGAATATACGCAACAATTGCAGCATCAAGAATATATTCTGGCGCCCTATGCCGAATATTGGTTAATGCTATTAAGCTTAAATGAGGCAGATAACCAAACGGTTGTTGATTTTATCAATGCTTACAGCGAGTATCCTTTTGCCGAAAAATTGCGTAGCGAGTATTTAAAAAAACTGGCTAAAGCACAAGACTGGTCTGGCTTTTCAGCTGAATTTGCAAATTACACACAAGAAGACGCTGCCGTTGCCTGCTATGCGGCAGAGGCGAATGCAGTACTTGGCGATGTAGCATCACTAGAGGCGGCAAAGCCATTGTGGCTGCAAGCAAAAGAGCAACCTAGCAATTGCAATAATCTGTTTGATCGCATGCAAGCGGCTAATGTATTAACGGAAGAAGATATTTGGGCTAGATTCAGATTAGCACTTGCGGATAATCGTATTAGTTTGGCTAAAGGCATTCTTAAGCGCAGCAAAGCCTATGAGCCAAATCAGCTTAAGTTAATTGATAAAGTGAATGCCAACCCAAGCGATGTTTTAACCAAAAAAATCATTACCTTTAAAACCCGATTAGGGCGCGAGCTTAACTTAATAGCACTTAGCCGAGTGGCAAAAACCAACTCTTTACAGGCGCTAAGTTTAGTTAATAAAGTCGAATCCGCAATGCCAGCAGAAGACAGAAAAGCATTTTATGGCAGGCTGGCTTTATATGCGGCGCAACGTCATGAGCCACAGGCATTAGAATGGTTTAAGTTAGCAGGTGACGGCTTAGACAAAGACCAACTGGCATGGTATGCGCGTGCCGCATTACGCAATAAAAATTGGCCTGTAGTAGCTGCAGTTATTTCAAAAATGGATACAAGCCAATCGGAAGAAGGTGCATGGCGTTACTGGAAAGCACGTGCTTTAAAAGCACAAAAGCAAACTTTAGAATCAAACACTTTGTTTGCTAAGCTATCGACAGAACGCCATTTTTACGGCTGGCTAGCGCAAGATGAGCTAGATGGTTTTATAACCGCGCCGTTAGTGACCCATAAAGCCACAGATGAAGCAGTGCAAGCTTTTGCCGATATACCCGCTATTCAACGCGCAGTTGAATTGCAGCGTTTAGATTTTAAATGGGAATCAAAAGCCGAATGGGCATTTGCCACCAAGGCGTTTGATGATAGCCAATTATTGGCGGCGGCAGAGTTTGCGCATCGCAAAAACTGGCACGACTTAGCGATTTTAACAGCTGACAAAACCACTGAAATGCACGATTTTGCTTTGCGCTATCCAACACCCTACAGAAATATAATGAAGATGGCGGCAGGCGAGCAGGCGATTGATGAAGCTTGGGTATATGGCATTACGCGGCAAGAAAGCCGCTTTATGCATTATGCTAAATCGGGCGTGGGCGCATCTGGCCTAATGCAATTAATGCCAGCCACAGCTAAGTGGATAGCGGGTAAAGCAGGCATTGAAGATTATCACAATGGCATGATTCATGAGCTTGATACCAATATTGCCTTAGGCACATACTATTTACGTTATACGCTTGAATTAATGGATGGTCAGGCAGTAATGGCAACTGCGGCTTATAATGCAGGGCCAAGTCGCGCCAAAAAATGGATGGCAGACGAGCCGCTAGAAGGTGCAATTTATGCCGAGACAATTCCTTTTAGCGAAACGCGTAGTTATGTACAAAAAGTGATGGCTAATGCGCATTTATATACACATCAATTAGGCTTAAAATCCATCACTTTAAAGCAACGCTTAGGCATTATTTCAGGCAGGGCGGCTATTGTTGTTCCAACAATTGATGGCGATAATACAGAACTAAATAGTGCAAATCTGGCCACAGAAGAGTAGTAGGCGAGCAAGCGATGAGCAAAAAGTAATTAGCATAAAAGGGCAACAGTAATGACAGTAAAAACAGTATGTGTATTAGGCGGATCAGGCTTTGTTGGCAGTAGTATTGTTGCCAAATTAGATGCAGCAGGTTATCAAGTTAAAGTATTATCGCGCCGCCGCGAGGCAGGTAAGCATTTGTTTTTGTTACCCAATGTGCAAGTGGTGGAAACTGACGTGATGAATAATCACGCCTTAAAAGAAGCCTTAAAAGGCGCAGATGCGGTGATTAATTTAATTGGTATTTTGCACGAAAGTGGCAAAGCAACATTTGAAGAGATGCATCACCAATTACCACGCCGCGTGGCGCAAATATGTGAGAGTTTGGGTATTGAGCGCTTGCTTCATATGAGTGCCTTGCAAGCTAGTAGCAATGCACCAAGCCAATATTTAATCAGTAAAGCCAAAGGCGAGGCGGCATTGAGCGATTTTAATAAAAAACTCAATATCACTATTTTTAAACCCTCTGTTATTTTTGGTCGTAACGATAACTTTTTAAATCTATTCGCCAATTTAGTGCGATATTTGCCAATCATTGCTTTGGCAAAACCAGATGCCAAATTTCAACCAATTTGGGTGGAAGATGTGGCTAGTTGTTTTGTGAATGCGCTAGAAAATACAGACACTTACGATAAAAGCTTTGAGCTTGGCGGCCCAACTGTGTATACCTTGCGTGCGCTTGTGCAAAACGTAATGGATATTTTGGGCAAACAGCGTCCTATTCTTGGCTTAAACGATAATTTATCGATGGCGCAGGCATTTGCTTTTGAGCTGCTACCAATTAAATTAATGACACGTGATAATGTGAAATCGATGGCATTAGATAGTGTCACCCGCCAGCCTATTGCGGCAGAGCTAAATGTAACTGCAACGCCATTAGAAGCAGTAGTTCCAGAATATTTAATGAACGATACGCCGCGTGGTGCCTATGATAGTTTTCGAAGTGCTGCTGGCCGCGCCATTAATGCGCGTAGATGATATTGGAATCTATAAGCTTGCACTCTGAACCAAGCATGCCATATCTTCATTTCCTCTCTCTAGATGGGAGAGGGCTAGACAGAGGGTGAAATGCCTCAAACTTCAAACACATTTCAAATCTATATCGTTGGCGGCGCAGTGCGCGACGAGCTATTAGGTTTAGCCGTTAAAGACAAAGATTACGTCGTAGTTGGCAGCACGCCACAAGCCATGTTAGATGCTGGTTACAGGCCAGTTGGTAAAGACTTCCCCGTTTTTTTACACCCCAAAACGCATGAAGAATATGCACTAGCACGCATAGAGCGCAAAACGGCGGCAGGCTATAAAGGCTTTGCAGTACATGCTGCGCCTGATGTCACCCTAGAAGAAGACTTAACTCGCCGCGATTTAACCATTAACGCTATTGCCAAAGCTTCAGACGGCACGTTGATAGACCCATTTAACGGCCTCGCTGATCTTCAATCTAAAACCCTGCGCCATGTAAGTGATGCCTTTGCAGAAGATCCAGTGCGCATTTTACGCGCTGCCCGCTTTGCCGCGCGCTTTACCGATTTCACCGTAGCACCTGAAACCAACAAGCTGATGCAACAAATGGTGCAAGCAGGTGAGGTGGATGCGCTAGTGCCAGAGCGCGTATGGCAAGAGTTAAGCAAAGGCTTGATGGAAGCACAGCCCAGCCGCATGTTTGAAGTGCTGCGTGCTTGCGGCGCTTTACAGAAAATTTTGCCAGAGCTAGATAGGCTTTGGGGCGTTCCGCAACCACCGCAACATCACCCCGAAATTGATACTGGCGTGCATGTGATGATGGTGATTGATTACGCAGCCAAACAAAACTTCAACCTCCCCATTCGCTTTGCCGCATTAATGCATGATTTAGGCAAAGGCACCACACCCAAAGATGTATTGCCGCGTCATATTGGGCATGAGATTCGTAGTGTGGATTTGCTTAAAGATGTTTGCAAGCGTTTAAGAGTGACCAACGATTGCAAAGAGCTAGCGCATATTGTGGCCAAATTTCATGGCAAATTACACCAAGCCAGCAAGATGCGCCCAGATACCTTGCTAGAGTTTTTAATGGAACTTGATGCTATTCGCCAGCCAGCACGATTTGCCGATTTTTTAAAAGCCTGCGAAGCCGATTCGCGCGGTAGGACAGGTTTGGAAAATTGCGATTTGCCAGAAGCTGAATTGCTTAAAAGAGTTTTGCAAGCGGCTTTGAGTGTTGATGCTGGTGCGATTGCGCAAGGTTTTAGTGAGCCGGAAAAGATTAAGGCAGCGGTATTTGAGGCCAGGCTGGAAGCGTTAAAGCAGGTGCTTTAGGTTCCCTCACCCTTTAAGGGAGAGAGTTAGGGTGAGGGTAAAATCGTGAAGTTTGAAACTAGTCGCTTTCGCGCGACTGGCGAGTTTCTTTCTTTTGCTTAGCCAAAAGAAAGAAACCAAAGAAAAGGCTACCCCCTACCGCTTGTTTCCTGCGCTGCTTTAAAAAGTTGGGCGCTGCGGAACTCGCCCTAACAAGCCATACAAAACATGGCTTGTCGCGATGCTCAAACAGTCCTCGCTAACAACTCCCAACTTTATAAAGCATCACAGGCGCGGTAGCAGGGGATTAATCCGCAGTAGTGTCTGTCGCTTTTTTTGATGCTAAACGTGCGAGTTTGGAAGTCGTTTTTTTAATTTTCAATTGAGTTTCTTTTACTTTGTCACCCTCAATAACTTCGCGTTTTAAAACATCATTAACCAAAATATCTGTAATTTGTTCTAGTTCAACTTTCAATTCAGGAAAGAGTTTTTTAAGCTCGCGCCTGACAACTGAAACTACTGGCTCTGAAATAGCAATTTGAGCAATCATAAATTTGTTCACTAATTGAGTATGCTGATGATATAAACCCATCGCATCATTACTTATACCTTCACGGCAAAGTAAAAACATTTTATTTAAATCATCTTCAGATTTAATGTTTAAATTGGTTAAATTAAAGGCAGAAACCTCTTCAAAATCAATTGGCTGGGCAAACTTAATACGGTATAACTTCCAATCTAATGCATTAGTTAAAACTACCCACTCAATACCATGATTTGCAGCATAATTCAGAGCTTGCTGCATGTGTGCATTATTTAAGGTAATCGCAGCAGCTTTTACCTCAATTAAATATTTAATACTGCCATCAATTTTTACAGCTAAGTCACAAAATGTACCTCTAATTTGCTGTTCACTTGTTAGCTCATCATATTTATCAAAGCCAAAAATACTAGCCAAAATATCTTTAACAAGAGTTACAGTATCCGCTTCTGAAACGTCCTTGGTCTTATGTGAGTTTGCAACAGTTTGAAACTTCTTAAGGTCAGTTGCAAAACGGTCTAATACTTTTTTTGGTATTTTTAACATTTTTAGCTTTCTAATTAAATGAAATGACTAAGTTGAATATTAACAAACTCCGTAGGTTTCCGCTTAAACCCACTCTTAGCAAACTGATGCCAACGCCCAATCACATAACACATCATCAAATTGGCTTGTGCTTCAGCATCGCCTTTAACGCCTGTGCTGGTTTCTGCAATACGGATGCTTTGTTTTAGGCTGGCTTCAATCCTGTCGTAAAGTTGATTAATTCGCGTTTGTAGCCATTCTTCTTCATTCACTAGCGCATCGCCTGTTAGTACGCGTGTCATGCCTGGGTTTTTTTCGGCGAATTTTAGCAACATGGTAATAATCAATTGTACTTGCTTGGCGCCGTCGGTTTCGTCGGTAGTGATTTTATTGATGACGCCAAAAATACTGGCTTCAATAAATTCAATCAAGCCTTCAAACATTTGCGCTTTATTGGCAAAATGGCGGTAAAGCGCGGCCTCAGATACATCTAATTTCGAAGCCAAACTAGCCGTGGTAATTTTCTCGCGCTTGGGATTTTCCAGTATTTTGGCGAGTGTTTCTAGTATCTGTTGCTTACGGTCTGATGCCATATTGTTTCCTTTAATTATTGCTTAAAATTAAGTGTTAATTATAGCCTAGCGTGAGTGAGTGCTAACACTGAGTTAATCCGATAATCCACAAAATTAGGTTTTTGTAGTTTTTTTGTTACCCAAATTGTTTTCATGCCTAATCGTTTAGCGGTCATTAAGGCGGGCAAGTTATCTTCTAGCATGACGCAGTTTTTGGGGTGTGCATTTAAGGATTTAAGCAACATTTGAAAGCCGCGAACCGATGGTTTAGCATGAAATTTAGTGGATTCCACGCTAAATACCAGTTCAAAACAATCTTCAATGCCCATAATCGTTAGCACGCGCATGGCGTATTCGCGAGGCGCGTTAGTGAACACACACTTTCGCCCTTGTAAGCTTTGTAATAAATGCCGCAGTTGCTTGACCTGAATCACCATATTCGGCAGGTCCATAAACGCATGGGTTTGTTTTAAAAAGTGGAATGCGTCAATGCCATGATGGCGCATTAAGCCTTTAAGTGTGGCGCCATAAATGCGCCAATAGTGCTGCCGTAATTGGTGTGCAGCAGTTTCATCTAGGCTTAATTCATCCATGATGTACTGCGTCATGGCGCGATTCATGACTGGAAAGATATGCGCAGAGGCGTTGTGTAGGGTATCGTCTAAATCGAAAATCCAGATTTTATTTTGAGCCGTCATTCTGAGCGTAGCGAAGAATCCAGTAATTATTATGACGCAATGGATTCTAAGCTCAGCTCAGAATGACAAAGCCCTTTTAAAGCAGTGAATGAATTATTTTATTTGGCTTTAATCAGCGTACCAACGCCTTCATCCGTCAGCACTTCCAGTAACAGCGCATGCTCAACACGGCCGTCAATAATATGCACGGCTTTTACGCCGCTTCTAGCCGCATCTAACGCTGAACTGATTTTAGGCAGCATACCGCCAGATAATGTGCCATCTGCAACCAAATCATCAATCTGTTTTGGGGTTAAGCCAGTTAATAAGTTACCTGATTTATCCAGTACGCCTGGCGTATTCGTTAATAGAATCAGCTTTTCTGCACCCAATATTTCAGCCAGTTTGCCGGCAACTACATCGGCATTAATATTAAAGGTATCGCCATCTTCACCCACACCAATTGGCGCGACGACAGGGATAAAATCGCCAGAATCTAAAAAGTTGATAATGCTGGGGTCTATCGCGGTAATCTCGCCTACTTGACCCACATCAATCATTTTGCTTGGGTCATTCATGTCTTCCATCATCAATTTGTGCGCATGAATAAAATTGCCATCTTGCCCCGTTAAGCCAACCGCTTTACCACCATGACGATTAATTAAATTCACAATTTCTTTATTCACTTGCCCGCCCAATACCATTTCAACCACATCCATGGTCTCAGCATCAGTTACGCGCATGCCTTGAATAAACTCGCCTTTTTTGCCTAACTTATCCAGCATTTCATTAATTTGTGGGCCACCGCCATGCACCACAACAGGGTTCATACCAACTAACTTGAGCAATACCACATCTTGCGCAAAACATTCTTTTAAATGCGCATCCGTCATAGCATTGCCGCCGTATTTAATCACAATGGTTTTGTCAAAAAAACGTTTAATATAAGGCAGCGCTTCGGCCAAAATCTTCGCTTTTTGTGCTGGCGCTGTTGGGTCTTGCACAGTATTTTGAATATCGTTTTGCATGCTATTTCTCAGAGTTTAAATTTTGTTTCATTGTATCTAAAAATCACTCAAAGTGATTTAACAAATACCTTAGATTTTCGTTGAAAATTGTACAATTTTTGTTTTTCTTGCGGCAGTTTTTCAATCGCTTGCTCAATAAATCCACGTTCTAAAAACCAGTGCTCGGTGCGCGTGGTTAAGCAAAATAATTGTTTAAAGCCATTTTCTTTGGCTTGTACTTGGCAATAATTAAATAATCTATCTCCACGACCACCACCGCGGTAAGCGGGGTCAATCGCTAGGCAGGCAAATTCAGCCATTTTTTCAGTTGCAAATGGGTACAACGCTGCACATCCAATGGTGCGGTTATCGTGCTCCATCACATAAAAGTGATCAATTTCCATTTCAATGCGCTCACGCCCACGCCGCACTAAAATGCCATCATTCTCTAAGGGCTCAATCAGTTTCAATATGCCGCCAACATCGTCAATGTTCGCTTGGCGCATGGTTTCTAAGCCTTGCTCGGTCACCATCGTGCCTATGCCGTTATGCGTGAATAACTCTTGAATAATGGCGCCATCAATATGCCGCGAAATCAAATGTGTGCGTGCCACGCCTTGCTCGCAAGCGCGAACTGCGGCGGGCAGGTAGTAATCAACGTCTTCAGAAAAATGGATAGGCGTTTCGTTTTTTTGTACATTCCGCAGTAAGTTTTTGGCTTTTTCAGCCGTCATTTCGCGCAATAAATCGCCGCGCAAATTACGCACACCTTCTGAATCCATTAAAAAGATTAATTTATCGGCGTCTAAGGCAATCGCCGCACTCACAGCTACATCTTCCAAGCTTAAGTTAAACGCTTCACCCGTGGGCGAATAGCCAAGCGGCGATAGCAGCACCAATTCGTTGTCGTCTAAGCGTTTTTGAATGCCAATGGCATCCACTTTGCGCACCTCGCCTGTGTGCTGCAAATCAACGCCATCGCGCACACCAAGCGGCTTTGCGGTAACAAAATTACCACTGGCTACGCGAATATCAGCGCCTGCCATTGGAGAATTGGCGATGCCCATTGAAAGCAGCGCTTCAATCTCTACCCGCACGGCGCCATTGGCTTCTTTCACCGCTTCCATCGCCGCATCATCGGTCACACGTAAGCCGTTATGAAAAGCGGGTGTCAGCTTATCGCGCTTTAAACGCTGCTCAATTTGTGGTCTTGCGCCATGCACCAAAACCAGCCTTACTTCTAAGCTGGCCAGCAAATTCAAATCGTGTGAAAGCGCGATAAATTGCTGTTCACTGACGACCTCACCACCAAAGGCAATTACAAATGTACGCCCGCCAAAGGCGTGTATGTAAGGCGTAGCAGAGCGAAACCATTGAACGAAATCAATAGCGGATGCTTGAATACCGATTGAGCTTGCCAAGTAAGGTTGATGCGGCTCTTCAACTTTAAATGTTGTACTGTCTGCTTCGCTTAAAGCATAGATTTGTGCTGGCGTGGTTTCTAGCGCGCTGGCAATTTTGCGCAGCAAAGTTTCAGAAACGCCTAGCTCACCGCGCTCTATGCGCGATAGGTTGCCTGCGTCAGCATCTACTTTTCCCGCAAGCTGCTGCAAGGTGAGGTTTAATGATTTACGCTTTTCGCGAATTGCATGGCCAAGTGACATAGCGATAATTTTATGATTTGTAATATTTACATTACTTTAATCTTAATATGTATTAATTACAAATTAAATATGCTAAAAATCACCCCAAAGTATCTGCATGGATGATATTGCCGTTAGCGCGGCCGTTTCTGTACGTAAAATACGTGAGCCTAAAATAATGGATTGAAAGCCTTGTGAAGTCGCGGCATCAATTTCATGCTGGCTTAAGCCGCCTTCTGCGCCAATTAATAATGCAATACTGCCCTTTGGCTTTATTAATTCAGCCAGTTTTACCGCGCCAACAGGGTTAAGCAAAATGCGCGTATTCTGGCTGGCAGGGTTATTTGCCAGCCATTGCGATAAACTTAAAGGCGACAACACCTCAGGTACAAAGGCGCGACCAGATTGCTCGCAAGCCGAATGTACAATATTTTGCCAATGCTCAAGCCGCTTTTGCGCGCGTTCTTGGCTCAGCTTAACAACGCTGCGTTCTGTTGATATGGGCTGTATGGAATTTACGCCTAGCTCTACTGCTTTTTGAATGGTGTAATCCATACGGTCGCCGCTAGATATGCCTTGTAACAAGGTGATATTGAGTGGTGATTCATTGCTGATGGCTTGGCTTGCCAGAACTTTAGCCAGTACCTCACTTTTTTTAACGCTGACTAATTCACAAGTATAGTCATGGCCATCGCCGTTAAACAATTTCAACTCATCACCAATATTTAAGCGCAAAGCGCGTGTGGCATGTGCAGCGGCGCTGTCTGATAAAGATACTGTTGCGCCAATGGCAAGTTTATCGGCACTATAAAATCGAGTATTTGACATGATGACGTGAAATGAAAGTGTTAAGATTAAATTACTAAGAATTAAATTATAGTTTAATTAAGGAGTAAAGCATGGCAAGTTTACAGCCCCCAGTGTGTGATTTTGGTTGGAAAGCGCCCGATTTTAATTTGCAAAATGTGGATGGCACCATGATTTCGCGCGATATGGTGATGGGCAAAAATGGCTTATTGGTGATGTTTATTTGTAATCATTGCCCTTATGTTATCAGCATCAAAACGCGTTTGGTGGTGACTTGCTTAGAGCTAGAGCAGTATGGCATTAACAGCATCGCCATTCAAAGTAACGATACGTTGCGCTACCCCAAAGATAGTTTTGAGCACATGCGCGAAGAAGCAACGCTTAATCGATTTAGCTTTCCTTATGTATGGGATAACACGCAAGAAGTGGCCAAAGCCTATGGCGCGGTTTGCACGCCCGATTTTTTTGGCTTTAATGCCAAAGGCGAGCTGCAATATCGCGGCCGATTTGACGCCGCAGGTCGCAGCCCAGAAACCCCGGAAAATAATACCCGCGATTTATTTAGTGCCATGAAAATGGTTGCAGAAACACAGGAAGGGCCGCGTGAACAGATTGCCAGTATTGGTTGTAGTATTAAATGGTTTGAGTAGATATACTTTGAAAGGTCGTTAATGGCGTATGGTGAAGTATGGCAAATAGAGTTGTTGGATGAGTGGTCTGATAAGAAGGCTCACTTTAAGGGTCCTGATAAGCACGTTGTAGAGCAGAAAGCAAAGGCTCAACGAATGTCTTGGGATGCGGAAAACGATTTCAATCAACTAAATAATGTTTTAGAGCATTCATTAAAAGTGAATGATGTAATTGTTTGGGAGAGTTTAAGTTATGCCTCACCATTTAATGTAGAGATGCCGAAAAAACCTTCAGATATATCAATATCGCCAGAGCCAAATCAGCTCAGCTCTAAGTACACGCCTCATTTATCTTTTTTAGATAAAATATTTCCTAAATTAAAGGCAGAAAAGAACCGCATTTCTCAAGAGCTTTTTATTAAAGATTGCGAAGATTGGTTAGAAGTTAAGAATCAAAATGAAATTAACAAAAAACTTGCTGAAATTAAATGGATGGAATCAGTCAAAAATTGGAAAATAGAAAAAGAGGAGTTTGAAAACAAGCAAAGGCTAAATAATGAAAAAATTAAAGAGAGATAAAATTTATATTTTGCTCTAGATGTTGATGCCATAGTCGATTATTGCGATATGGTTTTAAATAACTCTGATTATCCAGATTACTTTTCACCTGATTGGAGCTTAACTTACCAAGCTGATAGTAAGATTCTGATAGTAGATTACTCACTTCCTACTTTAGGTAGTTTCCCAAAAACAAAATCTGTAAAATATGTAGCAGTAAAAGACGAGTTTATTGAAACTCTTATCTCTGCATCAGCAATAAATGAACAATACGACAACGTAATTTATCAGATATCACTTAGAACTATTCACGAATTATTTGAAGCTGATATTGTTAACGGTTTAAATTCAATCGTTTTTAATGGATGGGTAAGCTTTGTAGAAAAATCAACAGGTAGAGATTCTAATGCCTGCATTATCTCTATTCAGGCTGAAAAAGATGAGTTTTTGGCTATTAATCTTGAACGAGTTGACCCAAAAGCATGCTTTAAACTTCTTAAAGGAGTTGGGAGTAGCAAACTACACGGACTTAGCCCGATTGCACCAATTTTGAATGTTAATAAGCAGGATAAGCGCTTTGTGTCTGCTTACAATGTGACTAACAGTATTGATGACTCAGTTAATCTTGCGGCAATAGATTGGCAAGATTTTGAAAATTTAATTAGAGAAATTTTTGAAAAAGAATTTTCTAGTACAGGGGGTGAAGTGAAGATAACTCAAGCTAGCAGAGATGGCGGAGTTGATGCTGTGGCTTTTGACCCAGACCCAATAAGAGGCGGGAAAATTGTAATACAGGCGAAAAGATATACGAATGTTGTTGGAGTTTCAGCAGTAAGAGATTTGTATGGTACAACAATGAACGAGGGCGCTACTAAAGGCATACTTGTTACTACAGCAAACTTTGGCCCAGATGCATATGAGTTTGCAAAAGGGAAGCCACTTACACTTTTAAATGGTAGTAATTTACTTCATTTATTAGAACGACATGGACATAAAGCCAAAATTGATTTGCAAGAGGCGAAGGCTATTTTAAATGCTGAGAAAGTTAGATTTAACAAATGATAACAAAAAAACTTAAATGGGGCATCTTAGGTGCCGCCCGCGTGAATGAGCGCTTACTACCAGCGATTATAGAAGCGCCGAATTCTGAATTGGTTGCCATTGCCAGCCGTCGCGCTGGTGCTGCAAAAGCGACACTGGAAAAGTATGCGCAATATCATCACAACGTAACTTGTTATGACGATTTACAAAGCCTGATTGATGATCCAAACGTAGAGGCGATTTACTGTCCCATGGCTAATGAAGAGCACGCAGAATGGGCAATAAAAGCCATGAACGCAGGCAAACATGTGCTCATTGAAAAACCCATGGCAACCACGTTAAAAGATATTGAAGCCATTGAAGCCGCCGCAATTAAAAACAAAGTTAAAGTGATGGAAGGTTTTATGTATCGCTTTCATCCGCAACACGCGCGCCTGCAAGAGATTGTTGAAAGCGGTTTAATTGGCGATGTGCTATCCGCCCGCGCCAGCTTCTCTTTTTTAATGAAACCCGCCCGCATGTACCGCATTAACCGCAGCATGGCAGACGGCGGCGGCGCGATGTGGGATATTGGCCCATACGCAATTCATTCGCTACGCTGGTGCTTTCAAAAAAACGGCAAACCAGCAGAACCCGTTAAAGTGGTCGCACACGCCAAGCTTAACGAACACGGCGCAGATATTGTCACCAGCGGCGTATTAGACTTTGGACAAGATGCTGAAGGTCGTGCGCTTTTCGGCAACTTTGATATTAGCTTTGAACGTAGCCGAAAATCTGAATACGAAATTATTGGCACCAAAGGCTGGGTAAAATGCCACGCCGCATGGGTTTTTCAAAACGATGTGCCCGTGATTAGCTGGGCAACAGAAGATGGCAAATACGCAGAAGAACGCTTTGCGCCAAGTAACCACTTTAATTTAGAAATTGAGCATTTTAGTGATTGTGTGCTGAACGATAAGACGCCACATTTGACGTTTGAAGATGCTAAGGCGAATTGTCGCGCTATTGAGATGGTGTTGCAGGCTATATAATTATAGAACGTGACATATAAAACGGGGCTCAAGGCCCCGTTTACATTTAGACAAACTAAAAGTTAAAACTTATTGTTGCTTATGGTGTTACAACAATATCGTTTTTAACAGCAGTAACGCCTTTTACATTTTTGGCTAAAACTACTGCTTTATCAGCCTCAGCTTGTGATTTTGCTGTGCCAGATAATTGCACTAAGCCATTACTGTCTGTTTCTACTTTAATATTAGTAGCGCTAACAGCTTTATCTTTAGCAAATTCAGCTTTTACTTTTGTGGTAATCACAGTATCACTTAATTTGGTTGAAGCTGAATCGCCATCTGCAGCAAACGCAGCTAAAGGTAATGATAAAGCACCAACAATTAATAATGTTTTAAGATTTGATTTCATGATTTTTTCCTTCTGAATAATTAAAATTAAGTTGTGCAGAACACATATGCAATTCTAGGCATCTTGAAAAAATATCGAATAAGATAATGGCTGATATTGTTGTAAGACTGCTCTTTCTAAGTCCTACATTAGCTGCATTTATTTTTCTGGAGGACCGTTACAAAGTCATTCCAATGTATTCATCAAGCTGATCTTGTCGACACTACTGTCAAAATCATGACATTTTAGTTTGTGTTAATTGTTGTAAGTAATTGATTTTTATTTAAATTCTGTTTTGGCATTCAATTTGCAAAGGCTTAGTTATCTTAAGTTATCAGTAAATTGGATGTGCGACATGTTGAATAAAATAGCGGTAGTTGCGTTGCTTTGGGCAGTTTTAATAGCGCCAATAGTAAGTTCGGCAGCAATTGGTGAGGTAGCTCAATTAGGTACTACCGTTAAAACAGGAGATAAGGCCCAAGTGATTAGGCTGGCTGCAAATGATTTGACCCAAATTCAGGGTAACTACAAAAAGACAAGTGGTAAGCCAGCGACAAATAATGAATCTTCTGTAGAGTTTTCAAAAATTCCGCCCCAAGCATGGTTGGTGCTAACCGCATTGTTTTGCTTTGTCATGCGCTCAAGTCGTCGCACGGTTTAATTGTTATTTCGCAATCAAGCCTATGCATAGTATGTATAGGTGTAATGCTGTTATTAAGAGCGCTTAATTAAATTTGTTAGCTGCCACAAAGCTAAAGCCTGCATTCAATTACTGTTTCGCTACAAAATAATTGTTAAATCTAATGCACTAATCCCAAATTAAGCCTGCTTGAAACTTGCCGAAGACGCCTAATTAGGCAATAATTACCCTTTTACAAAAAGTGTCTTATAAAAAGCTTTAAAACAATTTAATAAGTTTTAAAACAAGCTTTTTTGCAATTTCTATTAGGTTTTATTCAGTATTTAAAGCCTGTTCAGTTTAGCTAAAATTAGGGAGAAAATAATGGCAACGCGTAAAGATTTAGCCAACGCAATTCGTGCGTTATCAATGGATGCAGTGCAAAAAGCCAATTCTGGCCACCCAGGCGCGCCTATGGGCATGGCAGAAATTGCTGAAGAGCTTTGGAATAACCATCTAGTTCATAACCCAAAAAATCCAGAGTGGGCAAATCGCGATCGCTTTGTGCTTTCTAATGGTCACGGTTCAATGTTGATCTACTCATTGCTACACCTAACAGGTTATGCATTACCAATGAGCGAATTACAATCATTCCGTCAATTACATTCAAAATGTGCTGGTCACCCAGAGTACGGCTATGCACCCGGCGTTGAAACAACTACTGGCCCATTAGGTCAAGGTATTGCTAACGGTGTTGGTTTTGCGATGGCTGAAAAATTAATGGCCAACCAATTCAATAAGCCAGGCCACGACATTGTTGACCACAGCACATACGTGTTCTTGGGCGACGGCTGTATGATGGAAGGCGTTTCTCACGAAGCTTGTGCTTTAGCTGGTACTTGGGGCTTGGGCAAATTAACAGCATTCTGGGATGACAACGGTATCTCTATCGATGGTCACATTGAAGGTTGGTATACAGACGACACAGCTAAACGTTTTGAATCATATGGCTGGCACGTTCAGTCAGTTGACGGCCATGACGTTGCTGCAATCGGTAAAGCGATTGAAGCCGCTAAAAAGGTAACAGACAAACCATCATTGATCTGCTGTAAAACAGTCATTGGTATGGGTTCACCAAATAAATCTGGCTCACATGATTGCCACGGTTCAGCATTAGGTTTAGACGAAGTTGCCGCAACACGCGCTAACATCGGTTGGGCGCATGAGCCATTTGTGATTCCAGCAGACGTTTACGCTGGTTGGGACGCAACGGCCAAAGGCGCTAAAGCTGAAGGTGATTGGAATGCTAAATTTGATGCATACGCAAAAGCTTATCCAGCTGAAGCAGCAGAATTCAAACGCCGCATGGCAGGTGAGTTGCCAGCTAATTGGACAGAAGCAACGAATGCAATTATCGCTGCAACAAACGAAAAAGCAGAAGGTGTTGCAACTCGTAAAGCATCACAAAACGTTATCGGTGCATTAGCTCCATTATTGCCAGAGTTCTTAGGTGGTTCTGCTGACTTGACTGGTTCTAACTTAACTTCAACAGGCAGCTTTGTGCATGTTGATGCGAAAAAACCAGGTAACTATATTTCTTATGGTGTTCGTGAATTCGGTATGTTCGCGATTATGAACGGTATGGCATTGCACGGTGGTTTGATTCCGTTCGGCGGCACATTCCACATGTTCTCTGACTATGCAAAAAGCGCATTGCGTATGGCTGCATTGATGAAACAACGCACAATCGCGGTGTTAACTCATGACTCTATCGGTCAAGGTGAAGATGGTCCAACACACCAACCAGTCGAAAATACAGCTGGTTTACGTTACATTCCAAACATGGATGTATGGCGTCCAGGTAGCTCAACAGAAACAGCAGTGGCTTGGGTTGCTGCGGTTGAGCGCAAAACAGGTCCTTCAAGCTTGGTATTAAGCCGTCAAAACGTGCCAGGTATTAAACACGATGCAGCGCAATTTGCTGGTATGCGTAAAGGTGCTTATGTATTGTCTGACGTTGCAGGCGCACAAGTTATCATTATTGCTAACGGTTCTGAGCTAGAGTTAGCTGTTAAAGCGGCTGCTGAGCTAAATGCTGCTGGTACTAAAGTACGCGTGGTTTCAATGCCATCAACAAACGTATTCGATCGTCAAGATAAAGCTTACAAAGACAGCGTGTTAACTCCAGGCGTTAAACGCGTGGCAGTTGAGGCTGGTGTAACAGATTTCTGGCGTAAATACGTTGGCTTAGAAGGCGCTGTTGTGGGTATCGACACATTCGGTGAATCAGCTCCTGGTGGCGCATTGATGAAACATTTTGGCTTCACGGTTGAAAACGTGGTAGCAACTGTTAAGTCAGTGTTGTAATTTATTGAGTAATTAGTACTGAAAAGAGCCTCTACTTGTTGAGGCTCTTTTTATTTGTAAACCTTTCACTCTTGGAACGAGCATGACGATTAAAGTAGGCATTAATGGTTTTGGGCGCATTGGGCGTATGGCACTACGTGCAGCAATACAGGAAAGCGAATTCGCCGATATTGAAGTGGTGGCAATCAATGGAATGCAAGAAATTGATTACATGGCATATATGCTGCAATACGATTCTGTGCACGGGCGTTTTAACGCTACTGTAAGCGCCAAAGACGGCGCTTTAATTGTCAACGGTAAAAAAATTGCAGTGAGTAAAGAGCGTGACCCATTTCATATTCAATGGGGAGCAAGCGGTGTAGATGTGGTGGTTGATGCAACAGGCGTATTTTTAACCACCGATGGTTGTAAAGGGCATTTGGCAGAGGGTGCTAAACGTGTGGTGCAATCGGCACCTGCAAAAGATGACACGCCTATGTTTGTGTATGGTGTAAACCATGAAGATTACAAAGGGCAATCAATCGTTTCTGCTGCCTCTTGTACGACTAATGCATTAGCGCCCATTGTTAAAGTGTTAAACGATAATTTTGAAATTAAACGCGGCTTGATGACTACAGTGCACGCTGCAACGGCCTCACAAATGGTGGTCGATAGTGCCAGCAACAAAGACTGGCGTGGCGGACGTAGCGTATTTGAAAATATTATTCCATCTAGCACTGGTGCGGCAAAAGCGGTTGGTATGGTGATTCCATCGTTAAACAAAAAATTAACGGGAATGGCGCTACGAGTGCCTACTGCCAACGTTTCTGTTGTTGATTTAACAGTAGAATTAGTGAAGCCCACTACCTACGTAGATATTTGTGCAGCTATGCATGCGGCTTCAAAAGGTGCGCTTAAAAACGTGCTGGCTTACACCAACGATAAAGTGGTTTCAACCGATTTTAGAGGCGCGCCAGCAGCCAGCGTGTTTGATGCTGATGCAGGTATTATGCTGGACCCAACCTTTGTGAAAGTGGTGGCTTGGTACGATAACGAGTATGGGTATACCTGTAATTTGCTCCGACTAGTGCAACATATTGCGGAAAAATAAGCACAATATGGGCGAATTGCGGCGTTGCGCAGTGCTCACTTCCTCGCCTACCCTAATGGTATGTCTCGGTCGCTGCGCGCTGTGCGCCTTGCACTTCATCCCATCTTGAGCTTATTGCGTGTAGATTGTGACTAAATAACTGTTCTAAATGAGATTAATATGAAATTTATCAAAATCACTGACTTAGATTTATCGGGCAAACGCGTATTCATCCGTTCCGATTTAAACGTACCTGTTGCAGATGGCAAAGTGACTTCTGATGCGCGCATCACGGCTAGCATGGCAACTATTGAATATGCACTGAAAAAAGGTGCGCATGTGATGGTGACATCGCATTTAGGTCGTCCAGAAGAAGGCGTTTATTCAGAAGAAAACTCGCTTAAGCCAGTGGTGGATGTGATTGCAGCGAAATTAAACAAGCCAGTGCGTTTAGTTAAAGATTGGGTAAACGGTGGTTTTGAAGTGGCCGCTGGTGAATTGGTGGTTTTAGAAAATTGTCGATTTAACGCAGGCGAAAAAAAGAATAAAGATGAAACTGCGCAAGCTTATGCAAAATTGTGCGATGTATTTGTAATGGATGCATTCGGTACCGCACACCGCGCAGAAGCCAGCACGCATGGCGTGGCGAAGTTTGCACCAATCGCCTGCGCAGGCTTGTTATTAGCAGAAGAATTAGATGCGCTGACAAAAGCTTTGTTGAATCCAGCACGCCCAATGGTGGCGATTGTGGGTGGCAGCAAAGTTTCAACCAAACTAACCGTTTTAGAAAGCTTGTCTGAAAAGGTAGACCAAATGGTGGTTGGCGGCGGTATTGCCAATACCTTTTTAAAAGCAGCTGGTTTTGAAGTAGGTAAATCTTTATGTGAAGATGATTTAGTACCTGTAGCGCGCACCTTAATGGACAAAATGAGCCAAAGAGGCGCAGCGGTGCCAATTGCTGTGGATGTGGTTTGTGGTAAAAAGTTTGACGCAAACGAGCCAGCAATGAAGAAAGACGCGGCCTCTGTAGAATCAGATGATATGATTTTTGATATTGGCGCGAAATCTGCTAATGAATTAGCAGAGATTATTAAAAACGCAGGCACTGTGGTTTGGAACGGCCCAGTTGGCGTATTTGAGTTTGACCAGTTTGGCGAAGGTACTAAAACCATTGCGCATGCAATTGCAAATACCAAAGCATTTACATTGGCTGGCGGAGGCGACACGATTGCGGCGATTCAAAAATACGATATTTACGACAAAATTAGTTATATTTCCACCGCAGGTGGTGCGTTTTTAGAGTTTTTAGAAGGCAAGACTTTGCCAGCCGTAGAGATTTTAGAAAGTCGTGCAAAGTCTTAGTTTAAATATAATTTTCAGTTCAATAAAAATGGGGCTGGTGCCCCATTTTTTATTTAAGTGTCATGATTTATATGTAAGTTTCTGGTCTATTGATTCAATGATTAAATAAGGACCAATTATTACCATGTTACGAAAAACTAAAATTGTTGCCACGCTAGGCCCTGCATCTAGTAGTGAGGAAATGATTGCGCGTTTGATTACTGGCGGGGTGAATTTAGTGCGACTTAATTTTTCGCACGGCACGGCAGCAGAACATATTAGCCGCGCCGAAATCGTGCGCAATATCGCGCTAAAACTGGGGCGACCAGTGGGTGTGCTGTGTGATTTACAGGGCCCTAAAATTAGAATCGGTAAATTTGAGTTAGGTAAAATCACCTTGAAAACCGGTGATTTGTTTATATTAGATGCCGATTGCGAACTGGGCAATCAAGACAAAGTGGGCTTGGACTACAAAACATTGCCGCAAGAAGTGACAGAGGGTGTGGTGTTGTTGCTGGATGATGGCCGTATTACCATGCAAGTGGACCGCATTAAAGGCAACCAGATTCACTGCGTGATTTTAAGCGGCGGTGTGTTGAGTAATAACAAAGGTATTAATCGCGCAGGCGGCGGTTTATCTGCCGATGCCTTAACCTTTAAAGATAAAGAAGATTTAAAAACGGCGGTGGCATTAGAGGCGGATTATATTGCCATCTCTTTTCCAAAATCAGCCCATGATGTTGAGCTGGCGAAAGCGTTGGTTAAGCAGGCGGGCGGCACGGCCAGTATTGTGGCAAAAATTGAGCGCGCAGAAGCTATTGATAACCTAAAAGAAATCATTGCTGTTAGCGATGCGATTATGGTGGCGCGTGGTGATTTGGGCGTAGAAGTGGGCGATGCTGCCGTACCTGGCCTGCAAAAGCGCATGATTCGCATGGCCAGAGCACAAAACAAGTTGGTGATTACTGCCACACAGATGATGGAATCCATGATTAGTAGCCCGATTCCAACCAGGGCAGAGGTTTCTGACGTGGCGAATGCGGTGCTGGATGGCACGGATGCGGTGATGCTGTCAGCCGAAACCGCTAGTGGTCAATATCCGCTAGAAACGGTTAAAGCGGTGCATAGAATATGTGTTGAAGCCGAAAAAGAATACGAAATTGCCAATGTCAGCCAAAAGCGCGCAGAGCCGCATCAGCAAACCGATGAAGCGATAGCGGCAGCTACAATTTATGTGTCTAAATATTTGAATGTAAAGGCGATTGCCGCCTTAACGCAATCGGGTAATGCCGCACAATGGTTATCACGTGCCGATAGCGGTGCGCCGATTTATGCGCTATCACCTAACAAAATTGCGCGCCGCAAGCTCACGTTGCATCGCAATGTGTTTCCTTACCCAATTGAGCATGAGAATAAAAATAGGGATGAGATTTTGCAGGAAATGGAACAAGTTCTGTTAACAAATGGTGCGGTGGCGACTGGTGATACAGTGCTATTTACCTTTGGTGAGCCCATTGGCAGCCCCGGCGGCACCAATACATTAAAAGTAGTTAAAGTGGGTGAGATGACCCAAGCTGGCATAGTTAAGCCGACTAATTAGCTTAAACCATCCTTGTGTATCACTGCAATAAATGACTAGTGCAAATTAGCCTGCACAATTTATAATCGAATTCTTTTACCACTTGCATTAATCATCATGAACGCGCCACTGTTAAAAACCGATCTTAAAAGCCTAAGCATGATTCATCAAGGAAAAGTGCGTGATATTTATTCCATAGATGACAACACCATGCTATTAGTGAGCACAGATAGGCTATCGGCATTTGATGTGATATTGCCTACAGGGATTGCCAATAAAGGCGCTATGCTCACGCAAATGGCCAATTTTTGGTTTGAAAAACTGAAACATATTGTTCCAAATCATTTAACAGGTATTCAGCCTGAATCAGTGGTTTCTGCAGAAGATAAAACGCAACTAGGTGCAGGTAATTTAAGCCGTGCAGTTGTAGTAAAAAAACTCAAACCTTTGCCAATTGAAGCGATTGTGCGAGGTTATTTGGTTGGCAGTGGTTGGAAAGAGTACAAGGCTAAAGGCACTGTGTGCGGCATTGCATTACCAGCAGGCTTACAAGAAGCATCAAAATTACCAACACCAATTTTTACGCCATCCTCGAAAGCCGCTGTGGGCGAGCATGATGAAAATATCAGCTTAGACCAATGCGCCGCATTAATTGGCATAGAGATGGCAGAAAAAGTCGCCAAAGTTGCAGTTCAGCTTTACAGCGAGGCTGCTGAATATGCGCTGACGCGCGGTATTATTATTGCTGATACCAAGTTTGAATTTGGCTTAGATAGCGATGGCGTGTTGCATGTGATGGATGAAGTATTAACACCTGATTCATCGCGTTTTTGGCCAGCAGAGAGTTACAAAGTGGGTAGCAATCCACCTAGCTACGATAAACAATATGTACGCGACTGGCTGGAAAGTATTCAGTGGAATAAAGCGCCGCCAGCGCCTGCCTTGCCAGAAGATGTTGCACAGCGCACGTCTGAAAAATATTTAGAAGCGTTTGAGAAATTAACTGGAAATCGACTAATTAAATCCTAATAGACTTCTATATGAATGTAGCTAACCCATTATTTGCAGCGTTTGCTACCGTAGTAGCAATATTTAGTTTTTGGTTTTTTTATAGAGATTATCCAGTTTATATTGATAAAGGTAGATACGATAGTATTGATGGATTGCGTGGATACTTAGCTTTTTTTGTTTTTTTACACCATAGTTTGGTGTGGTATTTTTATGTCAGGACTGGTGTCTGGAGTACGTTGGATTCTCATTTTTATAATCATCTTGGCCAAGCCAGCGTGATATTTTTTTTTATGATTACCGGTTTTTTGTTTTATGCCAAGGTGATTCAGAAAGTCAAAAAATTTATTGGGCTAGGCTTTATCTATCTAGAATATTGAGGTTAATGCCTTTATATTTTTTTTCAATGATGTTGCTTGTATTAATAGTTGGCTATTTGTCTGATTGGAAGTTAAGAGAGCCAGCTTTAACGTTTATTCAGCATATTACGCAATGGTTAGGATTCAGTATTGTGGATGCACCAAACATCAATAAACTGGAGCAGACTTTTGTGATTGTCGCTGGTGTCACTTGGTCACTTGCTTATGAATGGCTTTTTTATTTATCTTTACCTTTGTTAGCGCTATTACTAAGCTTTAAATCAAACTCCAAACCTGCAGGTCGATATCTTGTGCTTAGTGTAGTCGGGGTGATTTTTATATTAATGTATCAGCCACTTGTTCCATCTCTAAAAGCATTTTTAACGGGTATGATTGCAGCACATTTAGTTGAGTTTAATAAAATTCAACGCATTTCACAAACACATATAGGTAGTAGTTTTGTTGTGGTTTTTATCATTGCAGCCGTAATTTATTCACCATCGCCATATTACGGGAATGTGCCAATGGTTTTGTTAAGTATGGCATTCATTTTAATTGCTAGTGGTAACACGTTATTTGGTTTATTAACGCTACCTTTATCTCGCGCTTTTGGTGAAATGGCATACAGTCTATATTTGCTGCATGGCATACTGTTATTCTTTGTTTTAGAAATTGTTATCGGCACGACTAAGCTCAAGGTATTTAGCGTTGCTGAACATTGGACTTTGATTATTTTTCTATGCCCAATACTTGTTATTGTTTGTCGAACTACTTTTAAGCTTATCGAATATCCTTCTATGCAAAGTACTGATAAATTACTATCTTGGATTAAAGTAAAACTATCATAATGTTTAATAATCTGAAAGTTATAGCAAAAAAACTTAAAGCTGAATTTTCATTTTATAGGCGTTTATATGCTCACCCGCATACGCCTAAATTGGCCAAAGTATTATTGTGGCTGGCCATTGGCTATGTATTAATGCCATTTGATTTAATTCCTGATTTTATTCCCATTATTGGCCAGCTAGATGAGCTGGTGATTATTCCTATTCTGTTACATTTTGCGCTAAAGTTAACGCCACCAGCCGTTGTGGCACAATGCAGGAGTGAGCTAGCATGATGGATTATTTGATACAAACGTGGCAAATGGTTCTAAACTTTGATGCGCATTTGCCAGACTTAATCGCCATGCATGCAAACTTGGTTTACTTTATTGTGTTTGGCGTAATTTTCTTGCAAATTGGCGTATTGCCTTTCTTTTTTCTACCGAGTAACCCATTTTTGTTTGTATGCGGTGCAGTTTGGGCAACGTCAATGCTTAATGTTTGGCTTCTGCTGGCGGTGCTAATAGTTGCCGCAATATTAGGCAATATCACAGGCTATTTTCTAGGTAAAACTATAGGACAAGCTTTTTTTGTCGATTATTTAAAGTGGCCTAATCAGGCCGCGTTAGATAAAACCCGTATTTTTTATGACAAACATGGCGAAAAGGGTTTTATGTTTTCACTATTCTTGCCCGTTATCCGCACTGTTGCACCATTTTTGGCAGGTTTAACGCAAATGGTTTTTATAAAGTTTGTGCGCTCTGCAGCTGTTGGCTCATTATTATGGGTACTAATTTGTGTGCTAGCAGGTTATTTTTTCGGCAATATCCCCTTTGTTAAAAATCATTTGGGTGCAATTACAGTGGCAGGTTTGCTGACAGTGATACTTTTTTTCGGCTTAAGCAAAGTATGGTATCAATTTTCAAAACGCTAACTCGCATTCACTTAATAAATTTCAATTCATCGCAATCAAGCATTTACATTTGTCACGTATAATGCCGTTTTTTAGTTCAAGGCTATATTCAATATGTCGTTAAACCAAGTGCCATCTGGCTTAGATTTACCCAATGATTTCAATGTGATTATCGAAATTCCAATGCAGGGCGACCCTGTTAAATACGTACAGCTATGCAGTATCCAACCAATTACGGCTATATTCCGCATACTTTGGCCGATGATGGCGACCCTGTGGACGTATTGGTGATGACACCAGTGCCATTGATTCCAGGCGTAGTTGTGCGTTGCCGCCCGTTGGGCGTGTTGTTAATGGAAGATGAAGCTGGGCTGGACGCAAAAGTATTTGCAGTGCCAGTGCCTAAAGTATGCGGTTTGTACGGTCACCTAAAAAGCCATACCGATGTTTCAACTTGGCGTTTAGAAATGATTTCTCACTTTTTTGAGCACTACAAAGATTTAGACAAAGGCAAATGGGTGAAAATTAATGGCTGGGGCGATATTGAAGCCGCTAAGAAAGAAATTTTAGATGGCGTAGCCAATTATAATAATGCGGAAGTTAAACCTGCATTTTAAAATAGCTTAAACGTGGAAAGCGCTTTAGACGCGTGATTAAAAAGGCAGCTTAGGCTGCCTTTTTTGCATTCAATCACTTGCGCTGACATCAGCTAGCTATCGATTAGCATGCATACTAAATTTGCAGATAACATTAGTTGATTGATTAAATTAATCTTAAGCCAACATTATTGCAATCATATCTATTGATAGCCGCACATTTTCTTAAGCACAGCGTTTAAATACGCATTGGTTTAATCTATTGTTTCCCATGCGTTTATAGGTTTTTTTGTTTGTGATGCTATTTGCGCGTAATGATAATGGCGTCCACCTAGCCACAAACAAAGCCCAATACTTGCAAAAGCAAGCTGCCCAAGCGCTAACCACAATACAGAATGCAACAATAGCGGTGCAATAACGCCAGCAACTGCCGCACCTAACATGGTTTGTGTAAAAGATTGACAAGAGGCGACTGTGCCACGAATTTGGGGAAACAAATCCATTACCAATAAGGTTAATGTAGGCGCAACCAAAGACATGCCCAAAGTGTAGAAAAATAAGGGAACAACCGACCAAGGAACAGCCGGTAGATAAAAAGCGTGATACAAGACATTGCCTGCTGATGCGCCGATTAGTAGCACATAACCGATGAACATGATTTTGCCAACCGATAGCTTGCCAGCCAGCCGATTAGCTGAAAGCGCGCCTAAAAAGATGCCACCAACCGCAGGGATAAACTGCCAAGCAAATTGATCTGGCCCTAAGCCTAAATGCTGAGTAATAAATACAGGGGCTGCGGCCACATACAAAAACAAACCTGCAAAATTGAATGCAATAGCACCAGCTTTTAGCTGAAATATTGGCGATATAAATACTTGTTTATAACTGGCTGCTAAAAATTGCGGGTTAAATGATGTGCGTTTTTCTGGCGGCAATGATTCTGGCAATTTTTTGTAGCAATACCACAGCAACAAAGCCGTATAAACAAATAGCGCCAAAAAAATTGTCCGCCACTCGTAATATTTAACTATCCAACCGCCAAAAATAGGCGCAATCGCTGGGGCAATAGAAAATATCATTGTTACAAGCGATAATAATCTTGCGGCTGGTACATCAGAATAAAGATCGCGAATAATTGCACGGCCAACTACTACGCCGGCGCCAGCAGATAAGCCTTGTAGCATTCTGAAGGCCCATAAATATTGCACAGTGTGCGATGCGGCGCAACCCAAGGTAGCCACGCCAAATACAGCCAACGACATTAAAATAATATTCCGCCGACCAAATGCATCTGAAAGTGAGCCGTGCCATAAAATCATAATCGCAAACGAAAACATATACGCAGTTAATGTTTGCTGCACTTCAATCATACTTGCGCCAAGCGATACCTCGATTGCAGGAAATGCAGGTAAGTAAGTATCAATTGAAAATGGCCCTAGCATTGCTAATCCAGCTAGCATGATGGCTAGTATGGTGCTTGATGGGTTTGGATTGAGTTTGGAATTGGTTTGCATAGCCATCATTTTATGGGCTTATTCAAGCAATTGGCAAACATTCACAATATCTAATATGGAATGCTGGCTTAATTCTTAATTGAGTAAAAATAGGGTTATAGCAATTAACAGTCTATTTTGAGTTGGGCGTAATCATCATCATATTTAATCTCTAGCTGCACCTGCTAATTTAATATTACTTAACCAATTAATCATGATGGCGTTGATGTACGCCGCACATGCGCCAACCACTACACAAAACAGCAGCGCAACAATTGCGTTTTGAAACGACAGTGAAAGCAATTTATCTTGCGTAAATGTTCCTGGAACGCTTAAAAATGCCCAAATAGATGCATAGCCATAAACAATTGCTGGTGTGATAGAGAATTGAACCAAAGCGCCCAAGCGCATTAAAGCCGCAATTACGGCTGCAATTAGTACAGGAGCCCATAATGGGCTTGCCCAATCGCTGGTTAAAGGGTTGTTAAGCACAAGCAGTGCTGAAACCCAAGAGCTGATTGCGCCTAAGCCGATATGCCTAATTGTTGAAAAGAACGCTTTATTCTTGTCTATGCCACCATCTAAATGAAAGAAACATGCCCAAGTAATAAAAAGTGCCCATGCAGGTATAAAAGGAAAGTAGCTTAATACATATAATCCAACTGCCGTTAGGATGAATCCTGAAAGTGTGATTGCATTGATTAGCTTCATCATGGTCCTTGTTGATTTTTTACATTTCTTGCCTTGATTAAGCTTTTCCTTGAGTCAGCAAATCGACATACTCTTCTGTCGTTAACGTCCCGCCTAATGTTTCGGCGATATATTTATCGCGATCTGGTAGTGATTCTTGCAAATTATCGATTCGTTTCCACTGTGGCAAAGGCGCAGCACATTCTTTCTGTGGCACATATTTTGAGGTTGAAATGCGTTGGTATTTGTGGATGTAGCGCGGGCAATTAACAAAGGCCTCTGTGATATGCATGTACACAATCAGCTCTGCATCAGGAAATTCATTTAGCAAGGGGCTATTCACCTCTACTCTTGCTTCACCATGCACGCGTACGCGGTGCGGCGTTTCAAAATCAATAAATAGCATGCCAATTTTAGGGTTGGTTGTCATATTTCCCATGGATAAAAACATACCGTTACCATCGTAGCTAGGGAAAACCAATGTTTGGCTATCAAGCGCTTTGACAAAACCAATTGAACCGCCTTTGTATGAGCAGGTTGGGTAGCCGCGATGGTCAATCGTTGTGAGAAAAAAGAAGTCTCTGCTTTGAATAAAGCCTTTATGCTCATCCGCCAATTCGTTCACCACGATGCTAGATTTAACAGCATTCGCCATCTTTTCTGTATCGAATAGTTTTTGAAGTGCTACATGTTGTTTTCCATAAAAATCACGCATTCCAACTCCTCGTTAAGCTATCCATTTATCGGATAAGCTATAAATATTATTAATATTTTTTTAATTTCATATGAATAGTTTTTTAAGTATAGTAATTTCTGATTAGATTGCAGGTCAATAAAGTTGCTTTATTTAGCTGTCCGATAAGCGGACATTTATTTGGATTTATATAATGAAATCGATTAATACCAAGGAAATTAGCGTTAGTGAGCCAGCTGGCAGTTTAAATCGCTCATTTATATTGATTAACGCGATTGCGCGTGGATCTAGAAAAGGCAGCTTGCTAACTGAATTGGTTGCACGCACAGGCTTGCCTAGAACAACTATTCACCGCATATTAGATATGTTGATTGAGATTGGCTGGGTGGTGCGCGATGTAGAAACGGCGCGTTTCAATTTAGGTCTGGATTTAGCGGCCTTAGGCTATTGCGCAATTTTGCGTAATCCTATTGAAAGAATCGCCAGTACAGAACTGAGCAAGCTAGCAGATGATTTGAAACAGCTGGTGTATTTAGGCGTTCGTTCTGGATTGGATATCGTATGTATAGGTCGCTATGAAAGCCAATCGCAGATTATGGTTGGCAGAGGCTGGGTTGGCCAGCGTGGACCACTAGGCATGAGCATGAGCTGCATGGCGATGTTTGCAAAAATGCCACCTGGCGAAGTAAATGCAATCATTCAAGCAAATATGGCGCGCTATCACCGCATAGAAGGTTTTGATGAAAATGGTTTTCACCGCACCCTGCAACAGGCTGTGCAAACAGGCTATGGCACTTACGATAATATTATTTTGGATAGAAGCACAAGCGGTTTTGGCGTGGCAATTCTGGATGCATCTGGTTATCCTATTGCGACGATTGGTACTACTTATATTACGGGCTGGCTGACAGACGAACAGAAAAGTACTTGCATAGAAAAGCTTAATCAAGCGGCCGCAGCTATTTCAAAAGCGCTGCTTGGGCGATATCAGTATGATGATAGCCAAGGTTAATAGGGTAGTCGGATTGTTTATTTTTTAAGAGTTTGCTTTGGCTGGTAATATTTGCAAATTTTAGCTGGGTGACAAAATAGAAAAAGGGCGACATCAGCCGCCCTTTTTTTATTGCTTTAAACTAAATTAAACGTGTAGCAATGGCACAATCAACAGCGCCACAATATTGATAATTTTAATCAATGGATTCACCGCTGGGCCTGCCGTATCTTTGTACGGGTCGCCTACTGTATCGCCAGTGACAGCAGCTTTATGCGCTTCAGAGCCTTTGCCGCCGTGGTTGCCATCTTCAATGTATTTTTTTGCGTTATCCCAAGCGCCGCCGCCTGTACACATTGAAATCGCCACAAATAAGCCCGTCACAATAGTACCCATTAACAAGCCACCTAATGCCACTGGGCCTAATAACAAGCCCACTGCAATTGGCACTGCAACGGGTAATAAAGATGGCACCATCATTTCTTTAATCGCCGCAGTAGTCAGCATATCCACCGCTTTGCCATATTCTGGTTTTGCAGTGCCCTCCATAATGCCTTTGATATCGCGGAACTGGCGGCGCACTTCTTCTACCACCGCACCTGCGGCCCGGCCAACTGCTTCCATCGCCATGGCAGCAAATAAGAAGGGGATTAAGCCACCGATAAATAAGCCGATAATCACCATCGGGTCGCTTAAACTAAATTCAACTACTTGGCCAAGGTGCGTTTCAAGTTTGTGCGTATAATCAGCAAATAATACCAACGCCGCTAAACCAGCAGAGCCAATTGCATAGCCTTTGGTCACGGCTTTTGTGGTGTTGCCCACAGCGTCTAGCGGGTCAGTCACATCGCGTACTTCTGCTGGCAAGCCAGCCATCTCTGCAATACCGCCTGCGTTATCGGTAATTGGGCCGTAGGCATCTAAAGCCACCACAATACCTGCCATGCTTAACATAGACGTCGCCGCAATTGCAATGCCGTACAAACCGCCTAAATGGTAAGAAGCCCAAATCGCTAAACAAACTGAAAGCACAGGCCAAGCGGTTGATTTCATTGAAATACCGATACCCGCAATAATGTTAGTGGCGTGGCCTGTGGTAGAGGCTTGCGCTACATGGCGCACAGGCGCGTATTGCGTGCCTGTGTAATACTCGGTAATCCATACTAAGGCTGCAGTTAAAATTAAACCCACCGCGCAAGAGCCAAATAATTGATTGGCAGAAACAGTTAAATCGCCAGCCATTAAGCCTTGCGGGAATAAATGTTGCGTTACAAAGTAGAAAGCGATTAACGATAAAACGCCTGCAACCGCTAAACCTTTGTACAGCGCAGGCATCACATTTTTCATGCCAGGTGATGCTTTAACAAAGAAACAACCAATGATAGAGGCAACAATAGAAACTGCACCCAACATCAGTGGGTATAAAATGCCATTAGTGCCTGCATCAGTAATTAGTAAGCCGCCAAGTACCATGGTGGCAATCAAAGTTACCGCATACGTTTCAAACAAATCGGCTGCCATACCGGCACAATCACCTACGTTGTCACCCACGTTATCCGCAATTACTGCTGGATTGCGTGGGTCATCTTCTGGAATGCCTGCCTCTACTTTACCCACTAAATCGGCGCCTACGTCAGCTCCTTTGGTAAAGATACCGCCGCCTAAACGCGCAAAGATGGAGATAAGGGATGAGCCAAATGCCAAGCCAATTAATGGGTCTAAGTTGGTTGCATTTTCGGCGCCCAAAAACCAGTAAAAACCAGCCACGCCTAGCAGACCTAAGCCTACCACCAGCATGCCAGTCACAGCGCCGCCTTTAAATGCCACATCAAACGCAGGCGCAATGCCGTTGGTTGCTGCTTGGGCGGTGCGCACATTGGCTTTTACTGACACGTTCATGCCAATAAATCCACAAGCGCCTGATAATACCGCGCCTAAAACAAAGCCAATTGCCGTAGTTGTGCCTAAGAAATAAGCGACTAAAATAGCTAATACCACACCCACAATGGCAATGGTTTTATATTGCCTAGCTAAGTAGGCGGCTGCACCTTGTTGAATAGCGCCAGCAATTTCTTGCATGCGCGCGTTGCCGGCTGGCAAACTGGTAATCCATTTACTCATTACAACGCCGTAAAGTACGGCTAAAACGGCTGCTGCAATAGTGATTATTAATGCGACTGACATGACTTCTCCCTATCTATTATTGAATAAATCTGAAACGACATCGACGTGCAAATTAATTAAAATTACGAATAGAATATTGCTAATAAGTTGTAAATAATGTAATTATTTTGTAACAACTGAAAGCATTATGGCACTAAAAAAGCGTGGCGACAACACACTTAATGCCACTCAAAATATTTTAGAAAAATTGAAATAAAACAATCAGTTCCAAAAAATATAAACAGATACTAAAGTGCGTTAGCGTCCATTTTTTATGTATGGGTTGTGTCGCAAATCAACCTGATATGCCTTGTATATTGATACGACAAAGCGAAGGAGCTTAAAAAGCTGTCAGCTGAAACAAGCTTAAGTTTTTTCTGCAAGCGAGTTTAGCTTGGTAGCAAGCGTGGAGTCGCCTAAATCCTGTGCTAGTTTTTTTAGTGAAATAGCAGCTTGTTTAGATAGTTTTCGTGGTGTTGGTACGACTAATTTAGGGGGAGATATAACTTGCACTTTCACACTAATTGCAGTAACTTTACAATCCCTAAATGCATGGTTAGTGCGTTGTAATTGCTGTAATTGTGTTAAAAAGTTGGCCTGACTCAATTTGATTTTATTGGCAACAATTGCACTGTGCGCAAAAATGTTTAATTGACCATTTGTTAAGCTACCAACCGTGCTTAATTGGCTAAGTAATTCTGGGCAAGCGGCCGCCCACAATCGTTGTAGTAACTGATGTGATTGCAATTGTTGCGTTAATGCCCCCAGTTGACTATTTTGATGCTGACTATTGTGATTGAGTAATGTATCAATTTTGCGCATGATTAGATTTTACTGCAAAGCGCTTTATTTAAGGTGCTTTGCTAAATGAGTACTGAAAAATTAAAAATCATTCTATTTATGGCTAAATAGATAAATCACTAAAGTAACTAACTAAATTAAATACAAGATAAATTAAAGACAAGCATTTTAATGAACATTATTTTAATTTCTAACAATATGGCAGAGGCCAAAAGCTTGTCGGCGTGGCAGGCAGGCTTGTTGGTGTCCGCTTTAGTGTTAGTACCAGTAATGCTTACGCTATTATTTATTACCCCGCAAAGTAATATTAAACAACAAGGCATGAAGGCCTTACTCCCGCCACAAATCAGAAGTTCTATTATCTCGTCGCAGGTACACCTTGATGCTTATGCTAAAGAGTTAGGCGAGTTGCAAGCACGTATGATGCGACTAGATGCGCAAAATCAACGCTTGGCAAAACTGGCAGGCGAAAATGAACAAAAAATTATCAATAATCCTAATTTAAAACCAATGGGCGGCCTGCAAATGGATGGGCGCGGTGGGCCGCTTGTTCAGTCGCACGCTATGTCAGAATCTGAGTTAAAGTCGGCTATAGCGGCGCTAACAGAGGCAGTTGATGCGCGTGACGATTACATGAGTACGATAGAAGCCAAGATTTTGCAAAAAAGCGTGCTAAAAGATATGTTGCCTAATAGCAGCCCTGTGGATGCGGCCTTTAATTCATCTAGCTATGGCTGGCGTATCGATCCGTTTAATGGCAGCAAAGCTTTTCATGAAGGCTTAGATTTTACTGCCAACTCAGGCACAGCTATTCGCGCTGCTGCCGATGGTATTGTGTCCACTGCAGAACGCACCCCCGATTATGGTAATATAGTCAAAATTGACCATGGGTCTGGTTTAGAGACGCGTTATGCGCACGCCTCCAAGTTGCTGGTAAAACCTGGTGAGCGTGTCGTCAAAGGCCAAGTTGTGGCGCAAGTGGGTAGTACAGGTCGCTCTACAGGGCCGCATTTGCATTACGAAATTAGGTTAAATGGCAATGCGCTAGATCCACGTAAATATTTAAATAGATAATTAAAATAAAACAACAGTATTTGCATATTTTTGTATTGAAATAAACATTAACTACCCAATATTCTTACAATATAATCAATCTTTTCGTCTAATCTCATTTAATAGGTTTCCGAAGTTTCGGAAAAGCGGTGTCCCTTCATGTTATCCACGTTGTTTAGAAAATTTTTCGGTAGTCGTAACGATAGGCTTGTAAAGCAATATGGCCAAACGGTTAAAGAAATCAATGCTTTAGAACCTGCGATGCAAGCTTTGTCAGATGACGAATTGCGCGCTAAAACAGAAAGCTTTAAACAACGTTTTCAGCAGGGTGAAAGTTTAGAAAAACTATTGCCAGAAGCGTTTGCGGTAGTGCGTGAAGGCAGTGTGCGCGCTTTGGGTATGCGCCATTTTGATGTGCAATTGATTGGCGGCATGGTGCTAAATGCAGGCAAAATCGCCGAAATGCGCACGGGTGAAGGTAAAACGCTGGTTGCTACATTGCCTGTTTACTTAAACGCCATTACAGGTAAGGGCGTTCATGTGGTAACGGTGAACGATTACCTAGCTAAGCGCGATGCGGAGTGGATGGGTAAGCTATACAACTTTTTAGGCCTAAGCGTTGGCATTAACTTATCTCAAATGCAGCATGATGCCAAACAATTGGCTTACGCCGCAGATATTACTTACGGTACCAATAACGAATTTGGTTTTGATTATCTGCGCGACAATATGGTGTTTACCAAAGATGAGCGCGTGCAACGTGCGCTAAGTTATGCTTTGGTGGATGAAGTGGATTCGATTTTAATTGATGAAGCGCGCACGCCATTGATTATTTCAGGCCAAGCTGAAAATAGCGTTGATTTGTATAATCAAATTAATGCAGTAGCCAAACAACTGACCAAACAAACCGTTGAAGATGGCGAAGGCGACTTTTGGGTTGATGAAAAAGCTCAAACAGTCACCATGAGCGAAGCAGGTCATGAGCATGCAGAGGCTATTTTAGCCAATTCTGGCTTAATGGCAGAAAACTCAAGCTTGTATGAGCCCGCAAATATTACCTTAGTGCATCATTTATATGCATCATTACGTGCACAAAATTTATTCAATTTAGATCAGCATTATGTAGTGCGCGATGGCGAAATCGTGATTGTGGATGAGTTTTCTGGCCGTATGATGCCGGGTCGTCGTTGGTCAGATGGTTTGCATCAAGCAGTTGAAGCCAAAGAAGGCGTGGCGATTCAAAAAGAAAACCAAACGCTGGCATCGATTACCTTTCAAAACTACTTCCGCATGTATGAAAAATTAAGCGGTATGACAGGTACAGCTGATACTGAGGCTTACGAATTTAACCAGATTTACGGCTTGGAAACAGTGGTAATTCCAACGCATCGTGGCATGTTGCGCAAAGACGCGATGGATAAAGTGTATCGCACCTCGGCTGAAAAATATAACGCGGTGATTGAAGATATTAAACAGTGCCAAGCGATTGGTCAGCCGGTCTTGGTGGGTACTACTTCGATTGAAAACTCTGAAATTATTTCGCGCTTATTAACTAAAGCCAATTTAAAACATGAAGTCTTAAACGCTAAGCAACATGAGCGTGAGGCACATATTGTGGCAGAAGCAGGCCAACCAGGCGCGATTACCATTGCTACCAATATGGCTGGCCGTGGTACGGATATTGTGTTGGGCGGTAACCCAGAAGCCAGCATTCATGCGGTTAAATCAGATGCGAGTTTAAGCGACGCCGAAAAAGAAGCCAAAGCCGCACAACTGAAAGCAGAATGGCAACAACGCCACGATGCGGTTTTAGCGTCTGGTGGTTTGCATATTATCGGTACAGAGCGTCATGAATCACGACGCGTGGATAATCAACTTCGTGGCCGTTCAGGCCGCCAAGGTGACCCAGGATCTAGCCGTTTTTACTTGGCTTTAGATGACCAATTATTGCGCATATTCTCTGGCGATCGCGTTTCGGCGATTATGGAACGCTTGAAAATGCCAGAAGGCGAGGCGATTGAGCATGCTATGGTTTCGCGCGCGATTGAAAACGCGCAACGCAAAGTAGAAGGCCGCAACTTTGATATTCGTAAACAGCTTTTAGAGTTTGATGATGTATCAAACGACCAGCGCAAAGTGATTTATGAGCAACGTAACGAATTGCTGGAGGCCACTGATATTGGTGAGACCATTAGCGCCATGCGCCATGATGTGCTGACCAGTATTTTCAGCGCGCATATTCCGCCAGGCAGTGTAGAAGAGCAGTGGGATATTCCTGCATTAGAAAAAAATCTAATTGCTGAAACAGGTTTAGATTTACCGCTGCAAAAAATGCTGGAAGATAACCCTGATTTGCATGAAGAAACCTTGCGTGAACGTATTTTTGATGCAGCGGATGAATCATATAAAGCTAAAGAGGCTTTGGCGAGCAATGACACCATGCGTCAATTTGAGCGTGCCGTGATGTTGCAGAGCATTGATAGCCACTGGCGTGAGCATTTGGCCGCACTAGACCACTTACGCCAAGGTATTCATTTGCGTTCGTATGCGCAAAAAAATCCTAAACAAGAATACAAACGTGAGGCGTTTGAGCTGTTTGAGAGTTTATTAAACACTGTGAAAAGCGAAGTCACCAAAATCACCATGCTAGTGCAAGTGAAAACACAAGACGATGTTGAAGCGGTTGAAAAGCCAGCCGATGTAGCCAATGTGCAATATCAACATGCAGACTTTGACGAAGCATTAGCGAACCCGGCAGGTGATTTTAGCGAAGAGCAACAGGCGCAAATGGCCAATGGTGAAACGTTGGTACGCGAAGGCGTAAAAGTAGGCCGTAACGACCCTTGCCCATGTGGTTCTGGTAAAAAATACAAACAGTGTCATGGTGTTTTAAGCTAATTTTAATCGCTATAGTGAATTTGAAAGAAAGTATTCAATGTCCGATTTAGACATTCAATCTCCTTGTATTGGTGTGTGTAGCATGGATGATTTATCTGGCTTATGCCAAGGTTGCTACCGCACGCTAGATGAAATTCAGCAATGGTGGGATTTAGATTCTAACCAGAAAAAAGAAGTGATACATAAAGCAACTGAGCGCGAAGCACAACTGTTTGATTAAAAGTTATTTGATTGAAAGTTGTTTGACTGTAAGTTGTTCAATTAAAAGTGATGTGATTGAGCATCTAAACTATGGGCGACTACCAATAATCGCTTGCTGATTAGCCAAGTCAGTCAAAATACCTAAGCCAAACTGAATAATCATATTCACATCAGGATGTTCTATCTCGTTAGCCAGCTGAGTTAATGCCTGCTCGCCCGTCAAATCTTGTTCTATTATTAACTGCAACAAACGATACGTTACAGGGCTTAACTCAATAAATTTCACTTCAAATTCTGCGTTTCGAAACACTAGTAAATTTGTTTTATGCGTGTGTTTTGGTTTAAATTTGGCTGATATTTGATGCACTGGATAATCATATTCCAGCAACATATGCGCCGCTGCTAGTATGGGTTTTTCATACAATAAATCCGCTTGTTCACTTTTTACAATAGTCTGAGTTTGTTGAGAGCTAATCGCTAATTCCACCCATTCGTAATGCGCTAGTTGCTTAAAATAAGCTGGTACGTTTTCAATAGGCGCTAAAAATAATAAAAACTGTTGCGGAATTTCTCTAAATATTGGGCTAGTTGCGGCATAAGTCGCCACAAATTCACGCATTAAATTTTGCCATGTGCGCTTGCTAACCACTGCTTGGCATACAGGAAAACAGATGGAAACCGATTCTACAATATTATTAAAAACCGCTTTTTTATAAACCGCTAAACGGCTAGCATTTACACGGGGTGGTTTTTTGTTTTGCGCGGGGTTGCGAATGTAGGCGGTAAACTGCGCTTGATACTGCTGAAAATCTAAACATGGTTTTTCTAACATACGACTGCCGTTTTTTTGGCGATTTTATGTGAATAATCAGCCTGATAGGAAGCGATTTTATTCATTTCACGCATCAATGTTGGCAAGGGCGGTATATTGCTATCACGCTCTAATAATGTTGGGAAAACGCCAAATAATTGATAAGCCTCTGCCAATAAATCCCAAACAGGGTCAACCACGTCTTTACCATGTGTATCAATTAATAAGTTGGGGGATTCTTGATAGTGCCCCGCAATATGGCTGTAGACAATGCGCTCTTTGGGAATTTGTCGCAAAAAGTTGGATGCCATTTTTGCTGGGTCTTGATGCGGCTCAGCAAAGTTTACGCTGTTGACATAAATATTATTGATATCCAAATGCAGCCAGCAATCGGCCTCTTGCAAAACTGCATTTAAAAAATCAATCTCACTTAGCGTAGAAATTGGCGCTGCAGCATAAAACGAAGCGTTTTCGATGGCTATTTTTTGTTCCAAAATATCCTGAGTTTGCCTGATTCTGGCGGCTACGTAGTGTACGGCTTCCTCTGTAAATGGGATGGGCAGTAAATCGTATAAATAACCGCTTTTACCATGATAAAAATCACTGCAATAGCTTAAGTGTTCGGTGTAAAGCGGAATAGCGTTGCTGCTCAAAAATGACTTCACTTGTTTTAAAAAGTCAGTATTGAGTGGGTCTACGCCACCAAGTGACAAGCATAAGCCGTGGCAGGCAATGGGGTAGCGCTCTACAAACCAGGCTAAATCGGCTTGCGCTTTACCGCCTGCGCCTATCCAATTTTCGGGCGCGATTTCAACAAAGTTAATGTTGGCGATGGATGGGTCTTGGTACAGCGATTGGATTTGGGGTATTAGCTCACGCTTTAACCCCAAACCCACGCCTTTGATATCCACTAAAGATGACACAATATTGAACGCGTAGCTTTAGTGACTTAACGATTGTTTCTGGTTAATTATTTCTTATCAGTGCCGCATTTACCTTCGCCACATTTGCCATCTTTCATTTTGCCATCATGCGCTTTATCGGCCATTTCTTTTTTCATTTCAGCGCCGCATTTACCCTCACCACATTTGCCGTCATGCGCTTTAGCGCCCATTTCTTTTTTCATTTCTGCACCACATTTACCTTCGCCACATTTTCCATCTTTCATTTTTTCAGCATCTGCAACTTGGTAGCCGCTAGATAATGATTTGATTGCAAATGGATTTTCTGCTGCGTTAATCGTTGTAGCCGCGATTGATAAAGCGAATGCGCCAGATAATGCTAAAGCGATTGTTTTGTTTGATGTTTTCATGATTTATATCCTTTTTAAAAGTTAACTAAAATAGTTGGTTAAGTAGCAATACGTGTGATGCAGTGCTTGCTGTTTATACGCAATTGAATCTATCGTAGATTCAATTGAGCTTGCAATCCGATTTTTAGTTTCGGAGGGCAAACGAATGTCTTGGTTATTTTCAATGGACTGCGAAATGCGGTTTAGGGCCTTACGCACAGTGATGAGTTGCTGACTGAAACGTTTGCAATACTTGCAAAATAACAGATGTAAACGTACCGCAAAGCGCTCACGCCATGAAAGCTGACGATCTAGCGATTTTGAAATAAGTTGACTTGCTTGCTGACAATCTAACATAGCTAAACCTCTAAACTCCTATCCAATTAATTTCTAAACATTTTCGAATACCCATTCGAGCTCTGTATAACATCACCCAAGCATTGGTCGTGCTGATATTCAGTTCCTTACAAATTTCTTCATTGTCTGTTTCGTGCACATCGCGCATCATAAATAGCGTGGCTAGTTTGGCGGGTAATTTGTCCATGCAGTTTTGCAATACGCCTAAAAATTGTTTTTGCTCTAGCGCATTCTCTGGCATATCCCAATCTAAGGGCTTTTCAGCCCAGTGGCCTGCATCATCAAAAAATTCATCCATATTGGCATCTTCTTCTGACATTAAATCCGATGCGGCGATTTTGCGCACATTTTTGCGCATTACATCAATAATTTTATGTTTTAAAATACCCGTTAGCCAAGTACGCGGCGCAGAATTGCCCGCAAACGATTGGCTTTTGATAGCCGCTAAAAAAGTTTCTTGCACCACATCTTCGGCCAAATGTGGGTCACGCAAGCGCGCTAATGCAAATCGATATAAAAAATCGCCATGCTGGTTAAGCCAATCATGCATATTATTCGACATATTTTATTATTACCTTGGACATATTGGATATTCAATCATGTAAGTTGACATTAAGCAACAATGCCAGCTTTTTGTTTCAATAGCGTTAAATAGTGATCGCTGTCTAAGCCAGTTTGATTGCGTTGCGCAAGCCAAATTGTTTCGCCCAAGCATTCTAAAATATCATGCTGCGCATCGTGCTCGTTTTGATGTTTAAACAGTAGTTTTTGATAAATAGGGGCAATACCAATTGGCTGATTAATACTAATTTGCTCTAAAACAGAAAGATGCAAACTCATGTGAAGAAAAGGGTTGGTTTCGCCCATTTCGGGGTAATAAGCAACATGCTTAAATTGCTCTGGCGCATCTAAAATGGAGTGATATTCAGGGTGCATATGCATAATATGCAAGCCAAGTTTTTCTAAATCCGTTAGGGTGGCTTTTTGTTGAGATTTGGCCCAGGCGCCAAAAAAGAACTCACGCACTTCATTACGCGATGGATTAAATAGACTCATTGATTTCACCAAATAGCCCTAAAACGGCTGAGTATTGTAGTAATTCATTTTTGCCTCTAATGGGCGCGATTTCACCATTGCCATAAAAGCCAATTAGCGGCAGGTTGGGGAATAGCGTTTTAAGCAAAGCCAAATCTTGGTCGACGCCATTGTACAAATAAGGCCCACGCCCAAGACATGAGAACAACAGCGCAAATTGCGGCGCGTTGTTATTAGTTTGAGCGGCCAATTGCTTTCTTAAAGCACTCGCTGTTTTCACCAAATCAATTTGCGCAGCATCCATATCGCGCACTGCCCAACTTACCCAATCACCTACTTGCAAAGGTTTGGCTAAAGTCACTGCCCCTGTAACATCATCGCCAGTAATAATAGAAGTGAGTTGATAATCGCCACGCTCAATATGCGATGCGCGGCTGGCGTATACCGCCATTAGCTTGTGATATGGAATGCCCTCTGCATCAAGCAAGGTTTCTTTATTGCATGCCGATTGTAATGAATCGAGTGCGGGCAAATTAGCAATAGAATGTAAATCTAGCTGATTACAAGCTGTGATTCGGCGCGGGCTGTTTAATAATTTTAGGCCATGGGTTGCGCCTACAGCATATGGCGCGTTATTCAAGCGCATTTCGCAATAGCCTTGTGTAATGCCTTTAGCGTTTTCCCAAACTGAAAAAGCACCATGCCCAATTGCATCACCCGAAACACCGCCTAAGCGTTGCTGTTTGGCGTTGAGCCATGAGCTATTAATGGCATTTGGAGCGGCTAATGTTAGCAACAGTGCGTCATGTAAGTTGCTATCCGCTAGCTGTTCTGGTTTTTGCCAAATATTGTCAGAAAATACCATTGCTGCAGCGGCTGGGCTATCTATCACCCAATCTTCTTCTGTAAAAATGCCAATAGCAGAGCAGCCAATAATATTGGTGCAGCTGGCTGCCTTAGCCGCCGCTTTAATAGCGGATTCTGGATTCGATGCAAACTCTGAACTTAAAAATAACAGTACACAGGCAGGCGCATCTAATTCGGCTTTGCTCATGGCGCTTAAAACTGCCTCTGCCGCCAGTTCTGGCCCAGCTTTGCTGCCTATTGCTAAACCTGTCGCGATTTTCATTGGGCTTTATTCATAGCATTTATTTCAAGCACTAGCTTTTACCGTTTCGCCAGCCATTAAGTGAGGTGCTGGGATAATTTTATGCGTATATTCGCATAAATCCACAATACAGCATTCCCCGCATTTGGGGCTGCGCGCGGTGCAGGTGTAGCGCCCATGCAATATCAATAAATGATGCGCATCATGCATAAACTCTTTTGGGATTGTTTTTAAATACTTTTGCTCAACGGCCAACACGTTTTTGCCAACCGCCAGCTTAGTACGGTTACCCAGCCTAAATAAATGGGTATCTACTGCAATGGTGGGTTCGCCAAAAGCCGTGTTTAAAATCACATTGGCGGTTTTGCGGCCCACACCTGGCAAGGCTTCTAAGGCTTCTCTGCTATTGGGTACTTCTGATTGATGCAGTTGAATTAATCGGTCGCAGCAAGCAATCACATTCTTGGCTTTGGCGTGATAAAGGCCAATGGTTTTAATATAAAACTCCAAGCCTTCAATGCCTAAATCAAATATAGCTTGCGGCGTATTGGCGACCGCAAACAATTTACGCGTGGCAATATTCACGCCTTTATCGGTGGCTTGTGCCGATAAAATCACCGCAATCAACAACTCAAAAGTACTGCTAAATTCTAACTCGGTAGTCGGCTTTGGAATCGCAATACTTAAGCGCCTAAAAATCTCTGCACGTTTTTCAGCATTCATACAATTTAACGAATTGGCAGGTTTTAATTAGCAGGCTTGAGTGCGCTGGAAGATATGTCAGTTGGCAGGTTAGGCGCAGAAGTCTTACGTAGCTCCGCCCAATTGCGGGCGGCAATTAAACCAGCCAAGCCCAAAAAGGCGCCGGGCGGCAAAATAGCTAATAAAAAGCCTTGATACTCAGGAATAATGGTCAGGACATAGCTTTTAAAGCTGGCGCCAAAGGCCAAATCTAAGCCAGAAAACAGTGTACCTTTGCCAATAATTTCGCGAATACCACCCAACAAACCCAACACCAACGTTAAGCCTATGCCCATCATAAAGCCATCCCAAATAGCGGGTGCAGGTGGGTTTTTAGCCGCAAACGATTCTACACGCGCTAGCACAATACAATTCACCACGATTAAGGGGATAAAAATACCCAATACTTTATGCAAAGGCTCTGCAAAGCCATGAATGGTTAAATCGATTACAGTGACCAACGCCGCAATCACCAAAATAAAAACAGGTACGCGGATTTCAGATGGCACAAAACGACGCACTGGAGAAACGGCGCCGTTTGAAGCCGCCATCACCAAGGCCGTAGCTAAGCCCAAACTTAAACCGTTTACGGCGGATGTAGTCACCGCCAAGGTCGGGCATAAACCCAAAAGCTGCACCACACCCGGATTTTGTTTCCAAAGCCCGTTATGAGCGATTTCGTTAAATTGATTCATATTGCTTGCCTTATAATCGACCTTTTATTACTGAATCTTCCGTTCGCCCTAAGCTAGTCGAAGGGTGAGGTTGTAGCTAGGTGGTTCGACATGCTCACCACGAACGAATTGGATGTTTATCTATTTAAATAGTGCTGTTTTATTTGCTTCAAAATATTGCAAGGCTTTGTGCACCGCTTTTACAACGGCGCGCGGCGTAATAGTGGCGCCCGCCATATAGTCAAACTCACCACCATCTTTTTTAACTTTCCATTGTGGCTCTGCTGTCTTTAAGAGCGATTCGTTATCAAATAGTTTAATCCAATTATCTTTAGCAATATCAATGTAATCGCCCAGACCTGGCGTTTCTTTATGCGCCAACACGCGCACGCCGCTAATGCTGCCATCGACCTTAATCGCAATCAGCAGCTTAATATCGCCACTATAACCATCATGCGCAATCGCTTCAATAATCACCGCTGCTGGCTCATTATTAATGCGCGCGCGGTTAGCTATGGTTGGCTGTTTATTGCCAAGTAAATCGCTTGGGGCAATCGTCAATGTGTCTTTCAGCAAATCGTTATTGTGCATGCTTTGCGGCACAATTTGGCGGAACAAACTTAAACGCGCTGCCGCCTCACTTTTTTCAATCGGCACTTTGGTTATTTGAAATACAAACACCAATAACGCGGTAAATACTACTGCAAACGCAATTAGCGTGATGGCGGTTTTAGTGGCATGTTTAAGTATGGTTTCAGACATAACAACAATCCGAAAAAATGAAACTAGCAAAGCAATTCAAGGCGCGCGGTAAAAAATAAGACGACGCATATGAATTATATGTGAGGAGTATTTTTTGACGCGCAACGCCGAAGTGAGAAGCTAGCTTCATTTTTCATGTCCGAATACGCGCGGCTGGGTGTGCGCGTCTATCAACGGCACACAAATATTCATAAAAATCACTGCAAATGCAATGCCATCTGGGTAGCCACCGTATACACGAATCAAATACGCAATCACCGCTACGCCAGCCGCAAAATATAATTTGCCTTTTGGTGTGGTTGGGCCGCTCACTGGGTCGGTAATAATAAAAAAGGCGCACAACATGCTGGCACCACTAAATAGATGAAACAGCGGTGAAGCAAAATACTCTGGATTGACCAACCAAAATACGCCAGAAATCAACGCAAGTGCGGCTAAAAATGCAGTCGGTAAATGCCAAGAGATAATTTTTTGCTGCCACAAATACAAGCCGCCTAATAAATAGGCGCCAGTAATCCACTCATTACCTTTGCCGCCTAGCACGCCAAATACAGGCGCTTGCGTGATACTGCTGACTTCATGTTTCAGCATCAATTGCGTTTTTAAATAATCCAGCGGTGTAGCCGAAGTAATCGCATCAATTTGCACACCTTGCGGCAATACGCCGCTAAAAATCAAGTGCAACTGGTCGCTAAAGCTTAATGGCGTTTGTGCCAATTGCAGTGCCGCAGGCCATTTAGTCATGATGACTGGAAACGAAATCAATAATACCGCGTAGCCAATCATGGCAGGGTTAAACGGGTTGTAACCCAAGCCGCCATATAATTGCTTGGCTATTACAATCGCAAAAAAAGTGCCCACTACAATCAGCCACCAAGGCGCAATTGGCGGGATGGCAAGTGCCAATAACCAAGCGGTAACAACGGCACTGTAATCCATTAAAAATGGCTGAATGGGGCGTTTGCGCATTTTTAGCATAGCCGCTTCGGTCACCAAAGCCGTGATAGTTGCCAATATTAATGTCACCAAAATGCCGCCGCCATAAACCCATACATAAGCCGCAATGCCAGGCACCAGCGCCAGCAACACTTTAAACATAATGCCACCAACGCTTGGTGCATTCGAAATATAAGGTGAGCGGTTCAAATTATTCTTTCTCTGTCTCTGGCTTACTATCTGATTGCGTTAGTTGTGATTGGAGCAGCTTAGCGGCGTCAGCGGCCGCCTTTTGCGCTTTAGCGCGCGCAATCGCGGCGGCGATTAAGGCTTGTTTTTCAGCTGCCGCGTCTGCGTTAATGGGTTTTGCAGGGTCTGCTGGCTTTGCTTCTGCCGCTGGTGTTGTTTCATTTGTAAGCCCTACTGCTTCACGGCGAGCTTCAATTTCAGCGATTTCTTTTTTCACTGGCTCAGCGGCGTCGGCCACATTTTTGGGCGCATTACCAGCGGCTAAGGCTGCTGCTTTTTGTGCTTTTGCCCGCTCAATGGCGGCGGCAATCAGCGCTTTTTTGGCGGCATCATCTGCTGGTGCTGGTTTTTCGGGCTGTATTTTTTGTTCAGTCGCGCCTTTTTGTTCAGCCGTGCTAGTTTGCGCTGCCGCTTTTAATGCTTTTGCGCGCTCAATGGCCGCTGCAATGGCTGCTTTTTTAGCATCATCGGTGCCAGTTGCTGTTACTGGCTTATCCGTTGCTTGGCTTGCGGCCGACTCAGCTTTCGCCGCTTCAGTTTTGCCTGCTTGCGCACGTTCAGCATGTTTTTGTGCGCGCTCTTGTTTTTCGCGCTCAATTCTGGCTAATCTAAAATCATTGCGTTCACGCGCTAAATCAGCGGCTTCTTTGGCTTTATCCAACGCAATAATCTCGCTTTTGGCATAGCGATAATATTGCACTAATGGTATGTCGCTGGGGCATACATAGCTGCAAGCGCCGCATTCTATGCAATCAAATAATTTGTAATCATTGGCTTTTTCAAAATTATCCGATTTGGCAAACCAATACAATTCTTGCGGCTGCAAATTAACTGGGCAAGCGTCTGCACAGCGCGCACAACGTATGCAAGGCATGGCAGGTGGTGGTGGCGCAAACAAGGTGGGTGATGCGGCAATAATGCAATTGGCGGCTTTGGTGATGGGCACATCAGGGCTAGGCAAATCAAAGCCCATCATAGGACCGCCCATAATAAAATGCGAAGTATCGGCTTTTGCGCCACCCGCATTTTTAACTAGATGCAACATTGGCGTGCCAAACAATACTTCAAAATTTTGAGGGTTTTGCACATTGCCGGTCATTGAAACAATACGGCTAATGGATGGCTCACCCAATTCAAAATAACGGTATAGCGCCACTACAGTGGCCACGTTAAATACTTGCAAACCCACTTCGGTAGAACGCTTATCGTATGGAATTTCGGTACCCAATACCAAATGCACCAAGCGTCTTGCATCGCCGCTGGGGTAAAGTGTAGGTACGATTTTGACTTGAAGGTTCGCATGTCCGCTTACGGCCGCTTGCATGGCTTTCGCTGCTTCTGGCTTATTGTCTTCAATGCCAATAATCACTTTTTCGGCACCCAGCAAATATTGGGCAATGCTAATGCCTTTAACAATTTCATCGGCACGTTCGCGCATCAGCATATCGTCACAGCTAATATAGGGCTCGCACTCGGCTGCGTTAATCACCAATGTATGCACGCCACTTTTACCATCGGCACGCAATTTAATATGCGTAGGAAAAGTCGCGCCGCCTAAGCCAACAATGCCCGATAAGCGCAGGCTGGCAACCAGCGTTTTGCGCTCAGCATTGCGCCAATCTTGCGGCGTTTTCTCAATCCATTGGTCTTTGCCGTCAGGCGTAATGGTGATACAGCGGTCTGGCAAGCCAGATGGATGCGGAATAATCGCATCTTGAATTGCGCTAATGGTGCCAGAAGTGCTGGCATGAATCGCTGCCGAAACTGAGCCTTCTGCCTCTGCGATTAATTGCCCCTTTAATACGTAATCGCCCACCTGTACTTTGATTTTAGGAATATTGCCCACATGCTGGCGCAAAGGCAGTATGACTTTCTCTGGAATGGGTAATTGCCCAATCGGTAATTGGGTGGATTGCGTTTTATTTTCAGGCGGATGCACGCCGCCATGAAAAGGAAAAATATCCTTGGCGGTTTTAAACAGATTGGCTAAATTAACAATGGCGTTCATATTATTCTAAACGTTGTGCACAGGCATCATTGGAACGCTTTTAATGGGAATAGTTGGGTATTTCCACTTCCAATTGTCTGGCGTTTCACCAATTGGTTGCATGCTAATACAATCTACGGGGCACGGTACTACGCACAATTCGCAACCTGTGCATTCACTGGCAATAATGGTGTGCATATGTTTTGCCGCACCCAAAATCGCATCTACAGGGCAAGCTTGAATGCACAAAGTGCAGCCAATGCAGGTTGCTTCATCAATAAAAGCTACTGATTTAGGTTTTTCTACGCCATTTTCCGCATTAAGTGGCTTGTATTCCACACCCATCAAATCAGCCAGCGCACGCACACCAGCATCGCCACCGGGCGGGCATTGGTTAATATCAGCACGGCCTTCGGCAATCGCTGTGGCATAAGGCTTGCAACCAGGAAAACCACATTGGCCGCATTGCGTTTGCGGCAAAATGGCATCAATGCGCGCAATCAGCGGATCGCCTTCTACTTTGAATTTAAGCGCGGCATAGCCAAGCAAGGCACCTAAACCAAGCGCCAAGCCAATCATGATAATTAAAGCAGTTAACATCTTATTGCGGTAGCAAATCTTTCTTTAATAAAGTCTTTAAAAATGTAAGTTTCCCAGTTTTGAAACCTTAGGCTAGACAAGGCGCGAACAAAAAACGTTTGCACGGCATATGGGGTATATGTAAGCAAGCGTTTTTTGTGAGCAACGCGGTATAGCGACGAAAATTGCATTTTTAATATTTAGCTTAATATTTGTCTAGGCCTGCAAAGCCCATAAATGCAAGACTCATCAGCGCGGCAGTCACCATGGCAATGGCAGAACCTTTAAATACCACAGGCACATCGGCCGCTTCTAATCTTTCACGCATTGAGGCAAATAAAATAAGCACCATTGAAAAGCCTAAAGCGCCGCCAAATCCATACAGTCCAGATTGAATAAAGCCATTGCTTGCTTGGGCGTTCAAAAGTGGAATGCCGAGCACAGCGCAATTGGTGGTGATTAACGGTAAGAAAATACCCAGCATTTGGTATAACAGTGGGAAGCTTTTTTCCATCACCATTTCGGTAAATTGCACCACACCTGCGATGATGACAATAAAAGAAAGAGTGCGTAAATACTGCAAATCATTAGGCTCTAATAGGTAAAAATTAATCGCCCAACTAGTCATAGAGCCAATGGTTAATACAAATGCGGTCGCTGCAGCCATGCCAATAGAGGCTTCTAGTTTTTTAGAAACCCCCATAAAAGGACACAAGCCCAAAATTTTAACCAATACGATGTTATTAACTAAAACCGTACTAATTAAAATGAAAATATAACTTTCTGACATCGGCAATTTAACCTTAAATTGTTGGCCACAAATCTGCTGCAATTATACAGCTTTATGCGCTAACTAAGCCTAAACTTAGTCAGCAAAAGTTGCATCAAATTCAACCAAAATCTTAGATGAAACGTTGCTTTAAAAACAGCTACTAGCGGTACTTAAACTGCAAAGCTTATATGGTTTTATAGGCTTAAACAGCTTGATTTGTTGACTGATTCGCATTAAGCAGTGAGTTTCGGTTAAAATAAGCATAATTTTTATTTAGCAAGGTTTTCTATGTTGCAAGGTAGTTTGGTTGCAATCGTTACGCCCATGTTTGACGATGGCAGTTTAGATTTAGACGCATTGCGCAAGTTGATTGACTGGCACATAGACGCGGGCACAGATGGTATTGTGGTTGTGGGCACTACTGGTGAATCGCCAACCGTTGATGTGGATGAGCACTGCTTGTTGATTAAAACAACGGTAGAGCAGGTGGCTGGCCGTGTTGCGGTTGTTGCTGGCACAGGTGCAAACTCTACGCGTGAGGCGATTGAGCTGACGCGAAATGCCAAAGATTTAGGTGCGGATGCCTGCCTTTTAGTGGCGCCATACTACAATAAGCCAACGCAAGAAGGCTTATATCAACATTATGCAGCGGTTGCTAGTGCGGTTGATATTCCACAGATTTTGTACAACGTACCTGGTCGAACAGGTTGTGACATTCATAACGATACTGTCATAAGCTTGTCAGCAATTCATAATATTGTAGGCATTAAAGATGCCACAGGCGGCATTGAGCGTGGTACCGATTTACTATTGCGCGTGCCAAAAGATTTTGCCGTTTATAGTGGGGATGATGCCACAGGCATGGCGCTCATGTTGCTTGGCGCGCAAGGTGTAATCTCGGTTACTGCCAATGTGGCGCCAATGTTAATGCATCAAATGTGCATTGCTGCCATGGCGGGTGATGTTAAAAAAGCTTGTGAAATTAATGCTAAATTATTTGCACTGCATCAAAAACTCTTTGTAGAGGCAAACCCAATTCCAGCTAAATGGGTGCTACAGCAAATGGGTTTAATAAAAACAGGTATTCGATTACCGATGGTCAATTTGTCTGCGCAGTATCACGACGTGCTAAAACACGCGATGAGCCGTGCTGAAATTTTTAGCTAAATCAATTGCGCTTATCATTTTATAAGTGGCAATGTATCAATGGTGGTAAAAAAATATGAAATTTGAAATGAAATCTGTTCCGAAATTAGCAGCTTTAACCTTGGTAACCATATTGGTCGCTGCATGCGATTCTATTCCATTTATCGATACAAGCTCAGATTATAAAGGTGCAGGCCGTGCCAGGCCTTTAGAGGTGCCACCCGATTTGACAGGCGTTAAAACCAGCGATGCCTACAATGTGCCAGGCGGCAGTACTAGCTACAATACTTACAATCAAGATCAAGAAGGTCAAGAAGTTGGTGTTGAAGTGGTTCTGCCAAATACCGAAGGTATTCGCATGGAAAAAGCAGGTGCGCAACGTTGGTTAGTGGTTAACGCGCCAGCAGAAAAAATTTGGCCTGCTGTTCGCGAATTTTGGATTGATCAAGGCTTTGCGGTTCGGGTAGAAAGCCCAGAAACAGGCGTGATGGAAACAGAGTGGATTGAAGCCGATGCAATCAAAGCGCAGAATGAGAAAAAAAATATAGGCGAAAAGTTTGATAAATGGCTAGATAAACTATCAGGTTTTGCAGATAGACGTAAATTTCGTACGCGTTTAGAGCGTGGCGAAAAAGATGGCTCAACCGAGATTTACATGACGCATCGCACTGTTAGCACCGCACCTGATGACGGTAAAAATCGCATTCAAACGCAGTTGGGTGAAATTGACACTGGTTACCGTGCAGACCCAACTAAAAAGACAGCAGAAGAAAACGATGGCGATTTAGATGCTGAATTACTGCGCCGCTTGATGGTTAAACTGGGTGTAGAAGAAAAACGCGCGCAAGAAATTGTGGCCAACCCTGTATCAGAAAAACGTGCAGAAGTATCTAAAGAAGCTGATAGCAGTGTAACGCTGAATCTAAATGATCCTTTTGACCGCGGCTGGCGCCGTGTTGGTTTGGCTTTAGATCGAATTGGTTTTGTAATTGAAGATAAAGATCGCTCAAAAGGTACATTTTTCGTGCGCTACTCAGATGTTGATATTGATGATGCGCCTAAAAAGAAAAAAGGCTTATTAGATACGCTAGCTTTTTGGAAAGATGATCCAGAAGCTGAAAACAAATCGAAAGTTAAGGAAGAAAAAACCATTGTAGATAAGCTGCAATTTTGGAAAGGTACAGATGAAAAAACCGATCCATCTAAACAATACCGTATTAAAGTGGTTGAGACTGAAAACGGCGGTACGCGTGTAAATGTTGTCGATAGTGAAGATAAACGTAATCGCAGTACAACGGCTAATCGAATCATCTCTTTACTATACGAACAGCTGAAATAAGTAATCTCAATCCCTTTGTTGTTGGGTTGTGTGTTTAGCGCGCCATGAGATTTGCTTCAATAGGTAGTGGCAGCGCGGGTAACTGCACCGTTGTCGAGCAACAGTCAACACGACTATTGCTCGATTGTGGTTTTGGCATTAAAGAGGTTGTTACACGCCTGCATGGGCTGGGTTTGATGCCAGAGCAAATCAGCGGTATTTTAATTACCCACGAACACGACGACCATGCCAAAGGCGCATTTAAATTAGCCGCAAAATACAATATTCCACTGTGGCTATCGCATGGCACGCTTAAAATGTGTGAGCGCTATTTGCCAGAAAACTTGCATAATCAAATCAATATTATTGATAGCCACGCTAGTTTCGAAATTCAAGATTTACATATCACACCTTTTCCAGTGCCGCATGACGCGCGCGAGCCCACCCAATTTTGCTTTTTTGATGGCCAACACAAGTTGGGCGTTTTGACTGATGCTGGTTCTTCTACCCCTTATATCGAGCAGGTTTTAACGCAATGTGATGCACTGGTGCTGGAATGTAATCACGACTTAAATATGTTAGAAAATGGCCCATACGCTTGGACACTTAAAAAGCGCGTAGGCAGTCGCCTTGGACATTTAGATAATGCTAGCGCAGCGCGTTTGCTGGCGAGTTTAGATAACTCAAAACTAAAACATATTGTGGCCGCACATTTAAGCGCAAAAAATAATACACCAAACTTAGCCCGGCTATCGCTCAGTGCTGCGTTGAATTGTGAACCGAATTGGGTGGGTATTGCAGATCAACTGACAGGTTTTAGTTGGCGATCTACTGGTGGATAAACATCAGCGTTATTTAAAATATTGTGTTCGGATAAACTGCTACAGCCCAATATTTATCCAGCAATAAAAATGCCGACATTTAGTCGGCATTTTTATTGCTAAGTTTAAAAAACAACTAATTAGCTTCAGCAGCTGGTGTTTCTGGTGCTGGAGTATCTTGTGGTGCCATTTCAGCCGCGGGTGCGGATTCCATCGGTGCTTCAGCAGCAGGTGCCGCTTCCATAGGCGCTTCCATTGGAGCAGCCTCAGTCGCAGGGGCTTCTTCAGCAGGTTTTTCGCCGCAGGCAGTTAATGCAATTGCTAATAGTGCTACTAATAGGGCAGAACGTGTCATGTTGAACTCCTTAATGAGATTAACTAAAAAACAACTCTTCTTAAATGATAATCCGACTTTAATCGTAACTCGACTTAAATCGGCATTCGACTTGAATCGCCATTCGATAAGTGCCTAAAAGTAATGCTATTAGCTATACCGAGTAAAAAAATTCTACCAGCAATTCTTAAAAAAAGCCAAAAAAAAGCCGACATATGTCGGCTTTTAATTTTGCAACTAATTCAATTAAATTTTAATTGATAATTAGTTTGCTGGTGTAGCAGCGGCAGCAGCTTCAGTTGCAGCAGCATCAGTAGCGGCAGCAGCAGCATCAGTTGCAGCAGCAGCAGCGTCAGTTGCAGCAGCAGCAGCATCAGTTGCAGCTTCAGCAGCTGGGTTTGCTTCAGTTGCCATAGCAGCTTCGCCAGCAGCAGCAGCAGCTTCGCCAGCAGCTTCAGTAGCAGTTGCAGCAGCTTCAGCAGCTTCTTCAGCAGGTTTTTCGCCACAAGCAACTAATGCAAGTGCTAATAATGCAGCTAATAGAGCAGAACGTGTCATTTTTTATATTCCTTAAACAGAGAGTAGACTAAAAGTTGTAACCATTTACGGTGGACCACTTTTAGCCCAACCGAATGCGTGAGATTTTACCAGTAATTGTAGAAAATTCCAGTATATTTTTGATTTTACGAAACTTTTTTTAGTAAAAAGCCGTTGATTTGCAACAATTTATCGCACAAAGCTCATTAAAGTCTTAAATAGTTAGTCTACTTTGATTAATAGACGGCTGTTTAGCGAGCTAGAGGCTGATTGTAAGCCCAATATTTTGCGACTAACTTCGTCATTATTTCGCATGGTGCCACCAATATCTAGCCATTCACCTAAGTTTAATCTGACCACTGTGCGGAGTTCTTCGAAATCGATAAAACCTTGCTGATTAATGCTTGAAATGCGCGGCGTTATTTCTACTTCTACCTGATTACCAACAGTGCGCGGGCGCACCGCAAACCCCGTGCTTACTTCTTGCCATTCTGTAAATCGATTTACTTGAGTATATCGGCGCGCAATAGTCACCCATTCTTGTGTAAATGGCACAACTTGGCCGCTGCTGATAAATGCGCGTTCGCCGTCTAATACGCTAATAAACTGATTGCCCGTTTGACGTGTGCTGCTATTATTGCGCTCAATCACAATATTTCCGCCATTTATTTGTCTGCGTTTAGTGTTGGAAATGGTTACATTGCCGGCACGCCCTGAGTCAAGAATCACAGTGCCGCTGGCTTCGGTTGTTGCCGATTCGCTGTTTTGCTGTAGATTATTGCTAACGGTAATTCGGCGATTCACTCTGGCGGCGTCTAGTTTTTCAATTAATGCTTCAATTTCGCGCATGCGTTCTGGCTGCGCGCGTAAAATTAGCTGATTATCAATACCAGTCGCGGTGCCGTCCAATCCAACCATGGGTGTAATGGTTGGCAATAAATCATTGGCAAAACGATGTTGCAGGGTAATCATTTTAAATTCTGTTTCAGCTAAAACAGCCGCAGAGATAAATGCAAAGCCAAGTAAAAAAAGACGCAAGATTGGTTTTAACATGGATTACAAACCTAATTTAGTCACCGAAATCGCTTCGGTAGTTTCTGCTAACAGTTCATCACAGCGCTGTAGCAGGCTGATGCAGGTATCAATATCACTTAGGGCATATTTAAAACGCGCTTGATCAACATGAAAGCGGCGACAATAGTGCTGTTTGTCGGCTATCACAAAACAATCTTTAGCAATTTTGGCAAAATCGTTTGTTTCATACACCGTCATTTTGTGACCATAAATACGCAGTAAATCCACTAAGCGCGGACAATTGGCAATAAAAAAAGCCGTATTTTGCAAAACAATAGTCAGTTTTGCATGCTCATTTTCTTTTAAAAAAGCATGCAACAGGTTATAGCGCTTTATGCTGGCGTAATCACCTTTACCAAAATCTTGATCAAAAATACACAACTCACTTGTGGCCTGCGCAATCACAATATCTAGCGCCTGCGCATAATCGCGTTCACCTATTAAAACTGTGTTGGTAAGTAACTCGGCACTATTCATTACCATTACTCCAAATTAATAAAACCAGCCATATAGCTTTCGTATAAAACGTTGGCTATCTGCGTTTGTAATTCGCTAGATTGATTATTGATGTTTAAGTAACGCTGATTAGCCAAATCTTGCATACAACCATGTAAATTATCTGAAATTGTGAGCTTTTCACCATTTAAATAATAGGCGTTATCGGTAAATAGCATGAGCGATTTTAAATCTAGCACAATGCTTTTTTGCTGTAATTGAGCAATAAATTTGGCTAAGCTGAGTTTCTTCGCTGGCTCAAAATACACGTCTGGCTTAGGCTCGGTTAAATATTGGCCTAAAAAATCCGCAACATTATGTTTGTCCCAATTAATTTTTTGTATCATGGTGCTCACTTTGCTCACCATTAATTCGTCAATTTTTGCTGGGTGATTAGCCAATTGCAAATCTGGGTCGCTATACAAAGTATTTTCACCATCGTTTAAGTTATCCTGCAAATAGCTTAAAAATTCATGCGTTAATTCATGCGTTTTAGGTGCCCTAAAACCAATTGAGTAGGTCATGCAGTTATCGCCCACCGCTACGCCCCAATGTGCAATTTGCGGCGGCAAATACAGCATGTCACCTGCCTCTAATACCCATTCTTGTTCTGTAACAAAGTTTTTCAGTATTTTTAAGGGCGCATCTTCAATCAAGCTTAAATCAGTTTGGCTACTTATTTTCCAACGTCTTTGGCCGCTGCCTTGCAATAAAAACACATCATAACTATCTACATGCGCCCCCACGCCGCCGCCATCTGGCGCATAGCTCACCATCAAATCATCCAAACGCGCTTTGGGAATAAAATCAAATTGGTTTAATAACTCAGTAGCTTTTGGCAAATAATGGTTTACGCTTTGCACAAGCAGCGTCCAGTCTTTGTTGGGCAACTTGGCAAAATCAGTATCATCAAAAGGGCCATTTTTAACTAGCCACTTATCAGCCTTTTTTTGCACAATTCTGGCTTGCACATCCTCTTCACAAGCTAAGCCGGCTAAGTCTTCTGGACTTAATAAGCCAGTAAAGCTAGGGATAGCGTTTTTAATGAGTAAAGGTTTTTTTTGCCAATATTCGGCTAAAAACTGGCTGGGCGTTAAGTTGTTTAATAGTTGTAAAGGCTGGTTTTTTATCGTGTTCATTTGGCTATTTTAATCGCGTTTTAAGGTGGCAGATAAAAAAATTGCGGGTATATACAACTAGGTATATAGTTAGAAACTGAGTTGAAAATAAGTAGTTTTAAGATATTTGAGGAGATTTTTTAAAATGAATGCGCCAGTCGATACTTCCATTAAAACCTTTCATGGCGGCTGCCCACATGATTGCCCCGATACTTGCAGCATGGTGTACAGCGTGCAAAATGAAAAGCTTATTTCCGTTAAAGGCAATCCTGATCACCCCATGACGCGCGGCGGCTTGTGCGTCAAGCTCAAAGATTACGAAAAACGCCATTATCACCCAGATCGTCTGCTCTACCCCATGAAGCGCACAGGGCCAAAAGGCAGCAAGCAATTTACCCGCATCACTTGGGACGAAGCGTTAGATACCATTGTTGATAAATGGCAAAACATTATTAAAACTGATGGTTCGCAAGCGATTATGCCGGCCAGCTATTTGGGTAACCAAGGTTTAGTGCATGGCTTAAACGGTGGCGATGCATTTTTTGCGCGTTTGGGCGCAACGGTGACTGAGCGCACTTTTTGCGGAGAGGGTTCATGCACCGCGTGGCTATTGACCGTTGGACCAACCGCTGGCGTATGTCCAGAAAGTTTTATCCATAGCAAATACATTATTATCTGGGCGTGTAACTCAGTGAGCACCAATTTGCACCACTGGCATATCATTCACGAAGCGCAGAAAAAAGGCACCAAAGTCGTGGTGATTGATTCTTACGCCTCTAAAACCGCTAAAGAGGCCGATTGGCACATTGCGCCAAAACCTGGCACTGATGGCGCGTTAGCCATGGCCATGATGAACGTGATTATTAGTGAAGGCTTACAAGACCAAGACTACATTGACAACTACACTGTTGGCTACAAAGAACTTGCAGAACGCGCCAAAACCCGCACGCCAGAATGGGCAGAAGAAGTTACGGGTATACCAGCCGAGGATATTCGCAAACTTGCCCGTGAATATGCCACGGCTGCGCCCTCTGCTATTCGTATTGGCGTGGCGCTAGAGCGCAGTTATGGTGGCAGCCAAGCCATTCGCGCCGTTACCTGCTTGCCTGCGCTTACTGGTGCTTGGCGGCATGTGGGCGGCGGTATTTTGCAATTCCCCGTGTGGGAACACCCTTATAAGTTTGATGTGATTTGTCGCCCAGATTTAATTCCAGAGGGCACACAAGTCGCGAACATATTGCAGTTAGGACGCGTGCTCACAGGTGAAACTAAACTGAAAACGCCGATTAAATCGCTCATGGTGTGGAACACTAACCCTGTGACGCAATCGCCCGAAACTGACAAAATTATTAAAGGCTTAGAGCGTGAAGATTTATTCACCGTTGTGGCCGACCATTTTATTACCGATACCGCCGCCTATGCTGACATCGTGTTGCCAGCCACTATGGGCGCAGAGATGGAAGATATGATTCTTTCATGGGGGCATTTGTATCTGACCTACAACGCCAAGTGTGTAGATGCGCCAGGTGAAGCGATTTCTAATAACGAGATTTTCCGCCGCTTGGCAAAACGTTTGGGCTTTGAAGAAGAAAACTTTAAATGGTCAGACGGCGAGTGTTTGGAACACTATGTGAATTGGGATGCGCCAGCGTGCGATGGCATTGATTTAGCCTATTTACGCGAGCATGGTTTTGCAAGGCTGAATGTAGGCACAAAAGACAACCGCGCACCGCATAAAGAAGGCAACTTCCCCACACCTACTGGTAAATGTATGTTCTTGGTAGAAGGCGCTAAAAATTTTGTGGCAGGGCCTTTCCGCCAAATGTACGAAGGCTTTCAGCCGGGTGAAGATTTGGATGCGCTGCCCGATTATGTGGCCTCACGCGAATCAGCCGATAGCAACCCAGCATTAGCGGCTAAATACCCCTTAAGTATTATTTCACCCAAAAGCCATGGCTTTTTAAACTCATGCTACGCCAATGTGACCGAAAAAATTAAAGGCCAAGGTGAGCAATTTGTGATGATTAACGCGGCAGATGCCGATATGCGCGGCATTAAAGACGGCGCAAAAGTGCGTGTATTTAATGAGCGTGGCGCGTTTGAGGGTGATGCGCGGATTACAAAAGATGTGAATCCTGGCATTGTGGTAGCAACGCTGGGGTATTGGCGTCAGCTGAATAAAGGCACGGTGAATTGTATTAGTTCAGCGGAGTTTGGGGATATGGGGCATTCGACTACGTTTTCGGATAATTTGGTGGAAGTGGAATTGGGTTAGTATTAAGTAGATTTAAAATTAGGGGTAGTTGCTGAAATGGTAGCTACAACTGTTGTTACATCCCAGTACCCACTAGGTAGTTCAGCTTTAAAGCGTCTGAAAGCGACGTGTAGGGGGTGGCCATTTACTAGTAAGCCTCCTAGTGCAAATGGATGCCCAGATGATGTTGCAACTATCGTGTCGCCGTTCGCTTTAAGATTTACTTTTGCACTATCTAAATATGAAGTTTTCTGGTCGTCTGGATAATCAAATTGCTCACGAATTTCATCGAGTTCCTTGCGTAAAATATACTCATATCCATAAACTTGAAAGGCCCCGAGATATGCCATAATTAGTATAGATACGCAGTGGCGATGCTCCAATATATCACGATCAATGTCCTTTTTACCCCAATGCCTTACCCATAAACGATCATAAAGCTTCCCTTTAAGACCGTTGCAGCCATCTTGAGTTAATTTAGAAGTTCCTTTTTGAACTCTTTGTTCTCGACACAAGACTGTTAATCCACAGCGTTGATTAAGTGTACCCAAGTCTCTATTTTCGTTGATATCGTTTTTTAGCAAACCTCGCGGTACTATGTGCTCAATACCACTTTTAAGTACAGTTTCTTTTGAAATTTCACGCAAGCAAATCGGACAAAGAATTACATCTTTATCTTTATATTCAGGCCTGATGTGGCAAAGGTCTTGATGTAAAACATTAAATAACTCTTCATTGATTGAGATGTTAGCCAAAGTAAAATATCCAATAAAATTGTTTATTAATACTAATATAATTTCTTTCTATTCGTAAGTAGTCGCTTTCGCGCGACTGGCGAGTTACTTTCTTTTGCTTGCTCAAAAGAAAGTAACCAAAGAAAAGAGCACCCCCTACCGCTTATTTCCTGCGCTGCACTCAAAAGTTGGGCGCTGCGGAACTCGCCCTAACAAGCCACATAAAACATGGCTTGTCGCGGTGCTCAAACAGTCCTCGCTTAAAAACTCCCAACTTTTGATAGCAGCGCAGGCGCGGTAGCAGGGGATTGAAGGTCAAAACCAGCTACATGCAATGCTTAACTGGTATAAGTTACTTCAGCAATTTGATATCAAATCTCTCTCATTCCGTCATAACAGTGTAGGCTGGTATCCAGTCAATTATGATGCTTAGCTTGCTTATTTAAAATCAATAATCTTACAAACTCTGTCATTCTGAGGCTAAGTATTCCTAGGCGAAGAATCCAGAATTTTGATGCTTAAAAGCTGGATTCTTCGCTTCGCTCAGAATGACGGATGTAGGGTTTTACTTTTATTTGCGCTGTTTTACTTTTGCTTAACATCTTCAACTAAGCAATGTAGGTAAACTGTTCGCGCTTATGTACGTTAGTTAACAGAGCTTAATTTTTTGTTCATTTAAAATAATGACGAATGTTAAATTTTAAGTAGTTTGGTTTTTTCTAAACCCAAGATTTCAATAAAAGGTAAATAATATGCGTAATAAAATAATCATTAGTTCTGTGTTGGTGGCGTTTGTGTTGGGCGGTTGCGCTAATATGACAGAGACGCAAAAAGGTACGGCTAAGGGTGCTGGTATTGGTGCTGGCGTTGGTGCGGTTGTGGGCGCTATTGCTGGTAAAGGCAAAGGCGCGGCAATTGGCGCGGCGGTGGGTGCTGGCGTTGGTGCGGTGGCGGGTAATGTTTGGACTAAGCGCCAAGAAGAACAAAAACGCCAAATGGAAGAGGCGACAGCGGGTACTGGTGTTGCGGTTTCGCAAACGGCAGATAACCGTTTGAAATTAGATATTCCTAGTGATATTTCGTTTGCGGTAGGTCGTGCGGATATTCAATCTAATTTCAGAACAATTTTAGATACGTTTGCAACAAGCTTGGTGAATAACCCAGCAAGTAACGTAACAGTGATTGGTCATACCGATAGCACAGGAACGGACGCAGTCAATAATCCATTATCATTAAACCGTGCGGCAAGTGTGCGTGATTATTTATCATCACGCGGTGTTGCTTCTAGCCGTGTTGCGATTGATGGCCGTGGTTCACGTGAGCCAATTGTGGCAAATGATACGGCTGCAAACAAGGCAAAAAATCGCCGTGTTGAAATTTTTGTAGCAGAGCCAGCACCAGTGGCGGCAGCCCCTGCAGCAGCACAATAATTTAGTGCAGAAATTTTGATGATTGTGACCAATTATTAAATTTAGTAATCTATATTAAAAAAGGGCTTAATCGCCCTTTTTTAATATCTGTGTTTTATCGCGTATTGGTTAACTAAACCTAAATAGTTGTCAGAATTTTCTGACATGATTTTCAGCATTTTTTTGTATTGATTAAGCAAGAGCAAACACGTAAACTAAACTTGCGTATCGTGTACTAGACGCTCAGACAATTGATTGATTTATATTGAATTTAAATTAAAAGGGAAAAAATAATGAAAGTTCTTAGCACATTTTTAATCTTAGCTTTTGCAGTTTCATTAAGTGCATGCAATACATTTGCAGGCGCAGGTAAAGATATTCAAAAAGGTGGCGAAAAAATTGAAGAGGCAGCAGAAAAAAATAAATAGTTTTACTGTTTTATCGATTTAATATGACAAGAGCGCACATGAGGCGCTCTTGTTTTTTTTAAGGTTTAATTTTGTTTTAGATTAAAAAGGCAAAAATGCCGCAGTGGCAATGCTTTGCATAATGCGTGAAATCAAGCGTTGCGATTTTTCGGCAAGGCTAATTGCATACAAATCGGTGCGGCCTATCATTTTGCCAAATTCGCGCTCAAAACTTAAGTTGCGATCTTTATCATTCACTTCATTGCTTAATAAATACAATCGACCATTTGCATCGCGGCTGGTAGAAAGCTTCCAAGCGGCTATTTCAATATTGCGCGCAACGTTGTAAAGGCTTTGCGGGTTAAGGCTGTCGGTTAAGTAAAACGCTTTTTTGTTACCATGCGCTTTTAGAAGCATGGTGTGTAATCCTACAATAAATGGCAGCACGCGATCACCTTGATAATTGGCGTCAAATGCTAAAAAAATCGCATCAGTGCCTTGTTTTTTATCGATTTCATTAAACTGAAAATGATGCTGTAGCTCACCTTCAAATACCCAATCCACCATTTTTTCTGCAGTGTCAGATGTGCTTTTAGCAAGTTCTTGTGGGTTGCGTTTGTATAGCTTAACCATTAATAAACGCAAACTTTGGGTGTTTTCAGAAAGCTCAACATCGGCCATACGGTCGAAATCATTTTTGGCTAATTGATTGGCAGAGCTTCTATCACCACGTTCTGGAATGGGTTTGCCTTCAGTTGGCAGGTTGGTTGCACATGCGCTGATTAATCCACACAAGATGAGCCAAAAAAGGATTTTCACACAGTAAGCTCAGCTTGATTTTGCACAATGCGTGCTTTGGGAAATGCAATGCTAAAAGTGCTGCCCACACCCCATTCACTTTCAATTTCCAGCTTAGCTTGATGGCGACTTAATATGTGTTTAACAATGGCCAAACCCAAACCTGTGCCGCCAGTTTCTCGGCTACGGCTGCGGTCTACCCGATAAAAACGTTCTGTTAGCCTGTCGATATGTTGTTGTTCAATACCAATGCCAGTATCGCGCACGCTAAAAACCGCTTGATTATCACGCAAATTCCAGCCAATAAAAATATCGCCAGCTTCTGGCGTGTAGCGCACTGCGTTGCTGGTTAGATTGCTTAATGCACTATAAAGCTCTTCTTGCGCACCTTTAATATTCAGATTTTCATCAATATCCAGATAAACATTATGTGCTGTTTTATATAGACTTTTACTCAGGCTAATTGCGTCATTTTGAATCTGCGTCAGTAATTTTGGAATATCGATTTGATTGTCATCTGGGCTTTGCACATTGCTTTCAATGGTGGATAAAGTCAGCAAGTCTTCAATAATTCTGCGCATGCGGCTAGTTTGCTCAAGCATCATACTAAAGTAGGTTTTTGAGCTTTCGGGCACTGCGCCGTCCATATCGCCTAGCGTTTCTAAAAAGCCGCCCACCACTGTGAGTGGCGTGCGTAGCTCATGCGATACGTTGGCAATAAAATCGCGGCGTACGGTTTCGGTTTTTTCTAAAGAAGTGACATCGCGACAAATAAGTAATTTTTGTTTTGAGCCAAACGGAATGAGTTGAATTTCAAGCGTAATTTCTGGATTGCGCCACGATTTCAATTTGATTGGCTCTAATTTGGCTGGTTCTAATTTCGCTGTATTCAGCTTGGCTAAAGCATCAGATTCTTGGGCTTGCAGATACGCCACGAAATCGCTATGGCGCACAAGGTAGCTAATCGGCTGATTTTGATCTTGTGTTAAATTGAGGCCTAGCTGACTTTCGGCAGGCGGGTTACACCATTCAATTTCGTTATCGCTATTTAGTACCACCACGCCATCAGGCAGGGCGCTGGCGGCGTGTCTAAAGCGTTCTAATGTTGAGCTTAGTTGAGTTTGGCTACGTGAATTTTTGCGATGCTCTTGATAAAGTGAGGCAAAAATGTCTTCCCAAACGCCTGTGCCATTTGGCATGTGATTAAGGACAGGTTTTTTTAACCAGTTGTGTAATTTATGCAGCCAATATAAATGGCCAACCAGATACAAAAAAAGGCCGCTACTTAAAAAAACTAGCGCGGTTGTTGCGTCTGCAGCCGCCCATATCACTAAGCAGAGCAGACTTAACGATAAAATTAACCAAAATGCATTCCAGCGAATATCTTGCACAGTTGCTCACTATCTATTAACTGTCGCTATTATAGCGAGCTTTTTTGTGGCTTTTGTGTAATTAACCGCCAATTTTTAAACAATTTTGGCGGCTAATTTATAGTGTGAAAGTAGTTAATTCATTTGCGCCGATAAGCGATAACCTGAGCCGCGCACGGTTTGAATTAAATCTTGGTGGCCAGAAACTGCCAAAGCGTTACGTAAGCGGCGAATATGCACATCTACAGTGCGGTCTTCAACAAATACGCGGTCGCCCCAAACTTTATCTAGCAACTGGCTACGTGTATGCACACGTTCTGCGTTGCTCATAAAGTAGTGTAGCAATCTAAATTCAGTTGGGCCTAAATCAATATTGGCAGAATTACCAGTCACGCGGTGTGTGGTTGGGTCTAGCAATAAGCCTTGAATCTCAATCGGGTCGTCTGTCATTTGTGGTGCGCGGCGACGTAATACAGCTTTAATTCTGGCATTTAATTCGCGCGGGCTAAATGGTTTGGTGACGTAGTCATCCGCGCCTACTTCTAAGCCGCGTACTTTATCGTATTCATCGCCACGTGCCGTTAGCATAATTATTGGAATGGCTTTGGTTAAATTGTCTGATTTTAAGCGGCGCGCATATTCAATGCCGCTCATGCCTGGCAACATCCAATCTAATAAAATTAAATCGGGCATTGTTTCGCGTAGTAATTCTTGCGCATGCTCTACCGACAAGGCGCGTAGGGCATTATGCCCAGCTTGGGTAATGTTTAATGCCAGCAATTCCTGAATCGCTGGTTCGTCTTCTATCACTAAAATATTTGCTGGCATTTCTTAGTTCCAATCACGCTTATAAATAAATGATGTTAATCATTGTTGTTGATTTAGATATCGACGCTATTTTGTGACTTTAATATGACAGATTAATGACAAATTTTAAATGTTTTTTTGACAGGTATTTTGATTCTGATCAACGCATTACGCACAGCAGTAATTGCCATTTTTACAATTTTGTAACATGATGGCAGTTAAGTAGACGAATAAGGCTTGCGAAAAGCCAATCAATTTTTGCGTATTTTTTTTGGGGACAGCATGGCAGATTTTTTATCAAAGGAACACATTACTGCAAACGCAAATTTTAATCGCTGGTTAGTCCCGCCAGCCGCCTTGGCTGTGCATTTATCTATTGGTATGGCTTATGGCTTTAGTGTGTTTTGGAAGCCGCTAGGCAATGCTTTGATGGGCGAAGATGGCAAACCCTTAGCCACTTGCGCCGCAGGTGCTGCCAATTTTAGTGAGAAACTTGCTGGTACGGCAAAAGCTTTATTTGCCACCGATTGCAATTGGACCCAATTTGATTTGGGCTGGATGTATACCTTGTTTTTTGTATTGCTGGGATGTTCTGCCGCACTTTGGGGTGGCTGGCTAGAACGCGCAGGGCCGCGTAAAGCGGGGCTGGTATCCACATTGTGCTGGTGCGGTGGTTTGTTGATTTCGGCTTACGGCGTATATGCCCACCAATTATGGTTAATGTGGTTAGGTAGCGGCGTGATTGGTGGCATTGGCTTAGGCTTAGGTTACATTTCCCCCGTCTCTACTTTAATTAAATGGTTTCCCGATAGGCGTGGTATGGCCACGGGTATGGCGATTATGGGTTTTGGTGGCGGGGCTATGATTGGCTCACCACTGGCTACCAAATTGATGGCATATTTTGCAAGCGCTGGCAGTGTGGGCGTTTGGCAAACGTTTGTGGTATTAGCCGCAATTTATACCGTATTTATGTTGTGCGGCAGCCTTGGTTATCGCGTACCGCCAACCGGCTGGAAGCCCGCCAACTGGTCGCCGCCAGCCACACAAAAAAATACCATGATTGCCAGCCGCCATGTGCATTTGAACAAAGCGCATAAAACGCCACAATTTTGGCTGCTATGGGTTGTATTGTGTATGAACGTTTCAGCAGGCATTGGCATCATCGGCGCCGCCGCGCCTATGTTGCAAGAAACCTTTGGCGGTACATTGATTAATCAGGTGGGCGTGGGATTTGCCGATATTAAAAAAGATGAAGCCATGACAGCGGCCGCGGCTGCTGTGGGCGCGGGTTTTGTAGGCTTGATTTCACTATTTAATATTTTTGGACGCATTGGCTGGGCTAGTTCATCCGATAAGCTGGGCCGCAAGCGCACTTATTTTATATTTTTTATACTAGGCGCTATTTTGTATTGCAGCGCTACGTATTTGGCAGGCTTAAAATCATTGGCCTTGTTTGTAGCCAGTTTTTGCGTCATTGCTTCTATGTATGGCGGTGGCTTTGCTACCATTCCTGCGTATTTAGCCGATATGTTTGGTACGCAATTTGTGGGCGCCATTCATGGGCGATTGCTCACGGCTTGGTCTACAGCGGGTATTTTGGGCCCGGTAGTGGTAAATTACATGCACGATACGCGGCTAGAAGCTGGTGTGCCATTTGATCAAATTTATGCCCCTATTTTTATGGTGTTGGCGTGCATGCTAATTGTTGGTTTTATTGCTAACTTGCTGGTTAGGCCAGTAGCCGACCATTATTTTATGACCGATGCCGAATTAGAAACTGAACGTAAAGCGGCGCATGAAAAATCTTTGCAAAACGGAGTGGCAAAAGCTGCAAAAGACAATCAACAACAGCAACATCCTTTATTGGTAAAGCTGGCTTGGGCTGCGGTGCTTATTCCTATTAGCTATGGCATTTGGAGTACAGTGCAAAAAGCGTGGGCATTGTTTTCTTAACTAGCATTTTTAAAAAAGACACCTAATGAAATGAGCGCATGAAATGCGGGCATAAAAAATGCTGACGATTTGTGTCACTCAACTTAGGGTAAAATAGACATTTTTTGGTATATAGAGATTCAATTGGACAAAATTCAAATTAATTTAGACGGCACAGGCAAAAAAGTTGGCGTTGTTTTGTCGCGTTTTAATAGCAATATTGGTGATGGTTTATTAGCGGCTTGTTACGCTGAACTTTTAAAGTTGGGGGTAGCGGTAGATGATATTCGTATTGCCACAGTGCCTGGCGCACTAGAAACGCCGCTGATACTGCAGCACATGGCACTAAGCGAGCGCTTTGATGCTTTGATTGCTTTGGGTGCGATTATTCGTGGTGAAACGTATCACTTTGAAGTGGTTGCAAACGAATCAGCGCGCGGCATTTCAGAGGTTCAGCTGAATACTGGCGTGCCTGTAGCCAACGCTGTTTTGACGACTGAAGACGATGATCAAGCCCTAGCGCGCATGCAAATTAAAGGTGCAGAAGCCGCACAAGTGGCCATTGAAATGGCTAATTTGGTGCGCGCGTTATGATTATTCCAAAAGCAGATGCAATAGATGCCACTAAAACTGAAGCAGCTGTAAAGCCTGCAAAAAAAGTGAAAACAAGCCAAAATCGCCGTAAATCACGCGAATTGGTATTAAAGGCAGTTTATCGTGGCATGATTAATGCTTCTGAATTAAAGCAGATTATTGCAGATGCTAAAGAAGACCCGGAATTTATGAAAGCAGATGAAGCTTATTTTAGGCATTTGCTAGAGGGAGTTAGCGCTAAAATTAGTGAGCTTGATAGCCAAGTAGCCGAGTTTATTGACCGAAAATTAGAAGAGTTAAGCCCAGTAGAACATGCGATTTTGCGTATTTCTTCATTTGAGTTAATGTTTGATTCGACTATTCCGTATCGCGTTGCGATTAATGAAGGTGTTGAGCTGGCTAAGCTTTACGGTGGCGCAGACGGACATAAATATATTAATGGTGTGTTAGACAAGGTGGCAGCAGCAGTTAGGCCACAGGAGTTTAGGCGCTAACATATTCTGTTTGGCTTGCAGGCCAAACAGTTTTTAGTTAAATATTCGTTAGCGAGTCTTCATTTAGCCTTTCTTTTTTGCATTGGTTTAATTGCACAATAATATAAGTAATGATTAAAATAATTTAATCATTACTATGAAAGGTTGATGTTTGCTGAAATTCCATTGGAAATCAGACTGGGTTTTAGCCAGTGTGCTGTCACTTGCCTTTTTATTGGCAAGTGGTAGTACTTTGTTGCAAAGCCTAGAGCGCAAAGCTTACGATTTTGGTGTTAATGCATCTCATCGCGATGCAGGCGATAAAATTGCGATTATTGCGATTGATGATGAAAGTATCGCTAATATTGGCCGCTGGCCGTGGTCGCGCGATATTCAGGCAAAAATGCTCGATAAATTATCTGCTGCCAAGCCAAAAGTCATCGGCAATACCATTTTTTTTTAGAGCCTCAAATTGATCCTGGCCTAGCTCATATCAATAAAATCGCCGATTATGTTGCCAGTTCTGGCATCGCCAATTCAGCACCAAAACTTAAAACCTTAATATTAGAAGCACAAACGCAACTGGATACTGACGCGACTTTAGCAGCCAGCATTAAAGCCGCCAATAATGTTGTGCTGGCTATGCCATTTATGATTGGTGAGCCGCTGGGCAACCCTGATGCGCCACTTCCGCCGTATATCACCAAAAATCAATTAAATAACAGCACTAATGATGAGCAATCTTCCACACAGTTGATCGCTGCAAATGCTGTATTGATGCCTATTCATCATATTGCAGAATCTGCACTATCAATTGGGCATTTAAATGCCAGCCCAGATATTGATGGCGCCATTAGGGCAGAGCCGCTGGTATTGAATTACTACAATCAATTTTATCCCTCAGTTGCTTTGCAGCTTGCGGCTAAGTATCTGAATTTATCAGCTAAAGATATCAATTTGCAATTGGGTGACAATGGCCAGGCGGGTGTAAGCTTAGGTGCACTAAAAATTGCAACCAATGATGCGTTGCAAATGAATACATTTTTTTATGCGGATCAATCTGAGCAACCTGCCTTTGCAATTGATTCATTTTACGATGTACTTACAGGCAAGATTGCAGCGACCAAATATGCGGGCAAGATTGTATTAATAGGTGCAACCGCTAATGGTGTGGGCGATAGTTTTATTACGCCTATATCGGCCAATATGAAACCGATTGAGACACTGGCGCATTCAGTTGCCAGTATTTTAAATGAAGATTTTTATCTATCACCCAGTTGGGCAATTTGGGTAGAACTTGCGGTTTGGTTGCTAATTTCGGCCTACTTAATTGTATTGTTTCCACAGTTAAAAGCCAATCGTGCGGCTTTAATTACCTTAGGTATGCTGTTGGTTATACTGGCCACGCATTATGTGTTGATGACGCAAAAAGGCTGGTGGTTGCAATTAATGATGCCAGCTGCGCTATTGGTGATTGGGCATGCAGCATTAACCACCAAGCGTTATTTGATGACAGAAAAAGGCAAAGAAAAATCAGATGCGGATTCTGCCGAAAGTAATCGTAACCTAGCACTGATGTTTCAAAGCCAAGGCCAACTGGATATGGCTTTTGACCGTTTTAGAAAATGCCCTGTGGATACCTCTGTGATGGATGGTTTGTACAGTTTGGGATTGGATTTTGAGCGCAAACGCCAATTTAACAAGGCAGAGGCTGTGTTTAATTACATGGCCAGCTTTCAGCCCAATTATAAAGATTTGCCTCAACGCATATCTCGCTCTAAACAAATGGCAGAAACCGTGATTTTTGGTGGAAGCAGTGGCCGCACGAATGAAAGCACTTTGGTGCTGAATAATGATGCGATTGAAAAGCCTATGCTGGGACGCTATCAAGTAGAAAAAGAATTAGGTAAAGGCGCAATGGGTGTGGTGTATTTAGGGCGCGACCCTAAAATTAGTCGTGTAGTTGCCATTAAAACCATGGCACTTTCTAGCGCGTTTGATGCAGATGAATTGTCAGAAGTAAAAGCGCGTTTTTTCCGCGAAGCAGAAACAGCTGGTCGCTTGAATCATCCTAATATTGTGACTATATATGATGCGGGCGAAGAGCATGATTTAGCCTACATCGCGATGGAATTTTTAAAAGGTATTAATTTAGCGCCATATGCCAAAGCCGATAATTTATTGCCCGTTTCACAAGTGCTAGAAATTATTATTAAAGTGGCTGATGCCTTGAATTATGCGCATGCCAGCAACGTAGTTCATCGCGATATAAAGCCTGCTAATATAATGGTTGAGTTAGATGCAGGCATTGTAAAAGTGACTGATTTTGGCATTGCGCGCATTACGGATGCATCTAAAACCAAGACAGGCATTGTGCTAGGCACGCCAAGCTTTATGTCGCCAGAGCAGTTATCAGGTAAAAAAATTGATGGCCAATCTGATTTATTTTCTTTGGGTGTAACGCTTTATTCTTTGCTATCTGGCGAGCTGCCTTTTGCTGCTGATTCAATGGCGGCATTAATGTATAAAATTGCCAATGAGCCGCATGCGGATGTTCGGCAACTGAACCCAGAAATATCAGAAGATTTGGCGATGGTGATTAATAAAATGCTAGAGAAAAATGCAGAGAACCGCTACCAAACAGGTAAGCAAGTCGCAGATGATTTAAGAAAATGTCATATTAAGGTTGTTAAATGAATGTAATAGATGCGATTAATGTGGCCCGTCTAACAGACGTAGGCTTACATCGCGATCATAATGAAGATGCAGTGGCGAGCGATTTATCCATTGGTTTATTAGTGCTTGCAGACGGAATGGGTGGTTACAAGGCAGGCGAGGTGGCAAGTGAGATTGCAGTGCTCACACTAACGGCAGAGATTACAGAAGCAATGCATCGCAAGCCTGCGCTTAGGTTTCTGCCAGGATTATTGCCTGAAGCGCAGATGTTAATACATGCGGTAGAGCGCGCAAATGCGACTATTTACCAAATATCGCAAGAGCAACCGCAATGCTCTGGCATGGGTACCACATTGGTTGCCGCTATTTTTACGGATAATAAATTGATAGTAGGGCATATTGGAGATTCGCGCATGTATCGTTTGCGCAATTTAACTTTAACGCAAATTACTGAAGATCATTCACTGTTGCAAGAGCAATTAAATGCTGGCTTGATTACACCACAGCAAGCAAAAGTATCGCTTAATAAAAATTTAGTGACGCGCGCGCTGGGTGTAGATGAAGATGTGGATTTAGAAGTGCAAGAATTTGCGGTAGAAGTAGATGATATCTACTTAATGTGTTCTGATGGATTAACCGATTTAGTTGATGATGAAATGATTAGCGAAATATTAATCGATGCGAATGGCAACATTGAATACGCGGCAGCACGTTTGGTGCAAACCGCAAACGAATGCGGTGGCAAAGATAATATATCGGTAGTCATTGCAATGGTGAATAAGCCATTTGTTTCAGAAGGCGGCTGGGTAAAAAGTCTATTTAGTAAAACAAAAAAATCAAAAACATCAGACAGTCATTTTGAATCTGGTCAATTTGAATCCAGTTAGTTTGAGTAAAGTACATTAGAATGCAAAGCAAATACGCATTTAGCTTAAACCATTCAGTTTGTTAAGCTAGGTTTAAGTTAAGTGCGTTAATATTAAGGGTCATTATGGCAAAGTTACATTTTTTACTAGACGGTAACCCAATGGGGGAGTTTGAGCTTGATAAAGAGCGCATGACGATTGGCCGTCGCCCAACGAATCAAATACATATTGATAACTTGGCTGTAAGTGGCGTGCACGCAGTTATTGTGACAATTGGTAATGACTCTTTTTTAGAAGATTTAAACAGCACAAACGGCACTACAGTGAATGGTAAAGCCATTAAGAAATATGTATTGCAGCATGAAGATGTGATTGAATTTGGTAAATACCAGTTGAGATATATCAATGAAAATCACAAGTCCGATTCTGGTGACGGCTTTGAGAAAACCATGATGATTTTACCCAAGCAAGAACCGCAATCGGCGCTTAAGGCATCACAAGATAAACAACCCTTAGCAGAAAACGCTGATGTTGCGACAGTTGACGAAAGTGTTCAACCAACAGATGAAGCGCTAGAAACAGCAGAAGTAGCAGAAAGTGATAGCAGCACTGCAACAGTAGCTGAAAATATCGGCCGTTTGCAAGTGATTAGTGGTGCCAGTGCTGGGCGCGAATTACTATTGAATAAAACCATGACTACGCTAGGTAAGCCCGGTTCGCAAGTGGCGGTTATTACTAAAAGGCCGCATGGTTATTTTATTACGCATGTGGGCGGCAATAATCACCCCACCGTTAACGGCCAAACAATTGGCGTACAAGCGCATGCTTTGAACGACCTAGACATTATTGAGCTGGCGGGTACAAAAATGGAATTTCACCTAGCTTAACATGCGTTTATTATGCGCAAATTTGCAGATAAATTTTTATTTAATGCCTAAATTAAATGTCGATTAAAACCATTCAACAAGATGTCATTAACCAGATGGAACGCCTTAATTCTATTGGCGTTGCACTATCGGCAGAACATAATCATAAACGTTTATTAGAAATCATTTTGCTGGGCGCAAAAGAGCTCACCAATGCCGATGGCGGTACTTTGTACACAGTGACAGAGGATGGAAAATTAAAGTTTGAGATTTTACGCAACTTAAGTTTAGATATTGCCATGGGCGGCACAACAGGAAAGCCTATTCCTTTTCCACCATTACCTATTTATGACGATGATGGCAAGCCAAACCTAACCATGGTGGCGGTTTATAGTGTTGCTAATGCAAAAACAGTTAATATTCCAGATGCGTACCTAACTGAGGGTTTTGATTTTTCTGGCACCGCAAAATTTGATGCAAAAATGGGTTATCGCTCGCAGTCGTTTTTAACGGTTCCTATGATGAACCACGAAAATGAAACGATTGGCGTTTTGCAGTTGATTAACGCAATCGACCCGCTAACCAAGCAAATTATCCCTTTCTCAGATTCACACCAGCGCTTGGTTGAATCGCTGGCCTCACAGGCTGCTGTTGCACTTACCAATCAAAATCTAATCAACGGTCTTAAAAATTTATTTGAATCGTTTATTAAATTAATTGCAGACGCCATCGATGAAAAATCACCTTATACAGGTGGCCATTGCCAGCGCGTACCAGAACTCACCATGATGCTGGCTGAAGCAGCTATCAACACAGATACTGGGCCATTTCGTGATTTTACAATGACCGAAAAAGAGATTTATGAATTAAAAATTGCGGCTTGGTTGCATGATTGCGGCAAAGTCACCACGCCAGAATCGGTGATGGATAAAGCCACCAAATTAGAAACCATTTTTGACCGTATTCACCTAGTTGACCAGCGCTTTGAGCTACTTAAAACTCAGCGCGAAAATGCGCATTTGCGTAAAGCAATGGATGAAGTGCGAAACGGAAACATGGTGAACGCTAAATACGTTGAGCATGGCATTAACGTGATTAAAAAGCAGCTAGATGACGATAAAAATTTTATTCGGAAAATTAATTTTGGCACTGAATTTATGAAGCCAGAAGACCAGCAGCGGGTGCGTGACATTGCCAATTATGAATACTTAAGTGATTCAGGGCATTCGCTAAAATTTTTAAGTGAAAACGAAGTGTATAACTTAACAATTGCGCGCGGCACTTTAACCCCAGAAGAGCGCACGATTATCAATAATCATATTGTAGTAACTGTGAATATGCTGGAAGCGCTGCCATATCCAAAAGATTTACGTCGCGTGCCAGAGTACGCGGGTGGTCATCACGAGCGAATGGATGGTAAAGGGTATCCCAAAGGTTTAACACGCGAGCAAATGTCGATACCTGCACGTATGATGGGCATTGCTGATATTTTTGAAGCACTCACTTCAAAAGACAGACCTTACAAAAAGGCTAAAACTTTATCAGAAACGCTAGATATTTTAGGCAAAATGAAATTAGAAAATCATATTGACCCTGATATATTCGATTTATTTATACGCGAAAAGCTTTACTTACGTTACGCTGAAAAATTCTTAGAGTCAGACCAAATTGATGAAGTGATAGAAGCAAAGATTCCTGGCTACAATCTGCTTTAGTGCCAATACAACTAAAAGTACAGCTTCAAATAAACGTACAAGTACAAATAAAAGTACAAATACAAAAATCTACTCTTTGCTAAACTGCTTAGCGGCTTCTATTATGATGCTTAATTCATCAAGCGCGATGTGATGATAAAACGCTCCGTTTGGCACTAAACGGGCATTTGGCCCAATCTGGCAAAATCCCAAACATAAGCTTTCTTCAACTTTGATTGGTAAATTATTTTGCGCGCATTGTTGCGATAAAGCGTTTAGTATTGTTTTGCTATTACGCGCGCCGCAAGAGGGAGTGTTCGGATTGCTGCGATGATTGGTGCACACTAATAATTTTTTCATAATCGATTGTTAGCTGCTTTGAGTGTTGTGTAGATATTATAAACTAAGCGCTTGGCAGCCATTTTCATCCAATCGCAAATAGCTGCCTTGCTCATACCAGTCACCAAGCACCCAACGTTCACAAATATGATGATTAATCTTCAATATGTGTCTATTAGGCCTATGTGTGTGGCCATGAATCAATAGTGGCGGGTAATCATATTCGCGTAGCATATCTTCTACAGCTTGCTGATTAACATCCATAATTTGCATGCTTTTAAGCGATTTTTCTTGCTCGCTTTTAAGGCGAATTTGCTCAATATATGCAATACGCGCTTCAAGAGGCTGGCTTAAAAATTGGTTTTTCCAAGCTGGTGTGCGCACTTGGCTGCGAAATTGCTGATAAGCAATATCATCTGTGCACAGTATATCGCCATGACTTAGTAAGACACGCTTGCCATAAAGATTGAGCAAAGTGGGATCTGGCAGAATAGTGCTCAATGTTGCTTGAGCAAAATCATCGCCTAACAAGAAATCGCGATTGCCATGCATAAAAAAAAGCGCTATGCCTTGGCTATTAAGGCTTTTAAGAGCTGAGATAACTGCTTGCTGATGTTTAGCTTCAATAGCGTCATCGCCAGCCCAGTATTCAAAAAAGTCACCTAAAATATAAAGTGCTTCAGCTTTTATGGCAGTTTCTTGCAAAAAACCAATAAAAGCTTGCGTCATACCAAGCCGCGAATCACATAAATGCAAGTCAGAAATAAATAGGCTGTGTACGCTTTGATGCATAAATAACGCAGCTGACGTTAAAGCCTATTTAGCATGCAGTTAATTAGCAAACAACTGCGCTTTTAATAATCACTGGCTCTACAGGCACATCTTGATGACCAGCTTTGTTACCAGTTTTAACTGCTTTAATTTTGTCTACTACGTCCATGCCTTCAACAACCTTGCCAAACACACAGTAACCCCAGCCGCTAGATGTTGGCGCTGTGTGGTTTAAAAAATCATTGTTGCCAACGTTAATAAAAAACTGGCTGCTAGCAGAATCAGGGATAGAGGTACGCGCCATCGCAATGGTATATTTATCGTTGGCTAGGCCGTTATTGGCTTCGTTTTTAATTTCGGCAACAGTCTTTTTTTGCTTCATGTTTGTGTCAAAACCACCACCCTGAATCATAAAACCATCAATCACGCGATGAAAAATTACATCGCTGTAAAAGCCACTTTCTACATATTGCAAAAAGTTAGCAACCGTAATCGGCGCCTTTTCTGCGTTAAGTTCAAGAGTAATATCGCCAAAATTGGTAGAAAGTTTAACCACGGGTAGATCCTTTAAAAAACAAATGAAATTGAATAAATTGAAATAATTTGGGTTGAATACCAGCTATTTGGCTTCAGGTTTTGCTGTGGATTTTGCTTCAGCAGAGACTATTTTTGCATTTTTGATGGTGATGGGTTTAATTGGCACGTCAGAATGCCTGCCCATGTTACCAGTTGCACTTAAGCCAATTTTTTGTACTACTTCTAAGCCACTGGTGACTTTGCCAAAGACGCAATAACCAATTGCTTCTGGGTCTGGGCTAGTATAATTTAAAAATTGGTTATCACCCAAATTCACAAAAAATTGAGCAGTGGCAGAGTTAGGATCAGCCGTGCGTGCCATGGCAATTGTGCCTAGCTCGTTCAACAGGCCATTATTTGATTCATTTACAATCGGTGCGCGCGTATTTTTTTCAGATAAGTCACGCTCAAAGCCACCGCCTTGAATCATAAAGCGATTAATAACACGATGAAAAATAGTGTTATCGTAAAAGCCATCTTTAACGTATTGCAAAAAATTCTCTACCGTTTTAGGCGCTTTTTCTGGGTAAAGCTCTACCGTGAAATTACCTTGGCTGGTTTGAAACTCAACACTGGTGGCAGCTTGTAGGCTGCCTGCTAGTGCTAAAACAATACTACTTGTTGTTAAAAACTGTGTAAAAAATCGCATTACGTTAAGCTGCACCTTCATAAATAATTTTCCATTGATTGTTTTCGTTTATCCAATATTGGCGTTTGCGCATTTTGTTTTGCAAAGTTGGGCTTTTAAAATCTTGCTCAAAATTCACAACTACAATATTGTTTTGTGATATCAGCTTGATACTTGGGTAGCTAAACATGCTGATATCGTTGATGTTAATTGATACTTTAGGTTTGGCCGATTGAATGCCGCGTTTGTAATCTGCCCATTTTTGATAGCGACCGCCATCGTAAAAAAACTGCTCTGAATAATGACTTAAGTACTTGTCAGAATCTTGCGTTATCCAATCCTTACGCCAATTATCAATTGTTTCAGCCAAGCTTTTTTGCTCTTCTGATTGAAAGTCAGATTTGTCTTTATCCAGCCACTCAATATTGTCAGAAATAATTACTGGAATTTTGCCCGATTGCAGAATGGGTGATAACGCATTTAAGTCTGGGTTGCTTAGCACAACGCAGCCATCGCTTGCGCGAGGCGGACGGCTGTAAGTGTTGGTTGGTGTGCCATGCAGCCAAATGCCAAACCCATTTTTGTTTTGATGCTGATCTAATTCATTAGGGTAATTAAGCGGATACGCGCCTGCACCATACATGTCGGCTAAAGGTTGCGTGAGTTTTTTCCCCGCAAAATATACGCCTAGTGGCGTACGCTTGTCACCTTGTACCTGTTTGCCTGCGCCATTTTTGCCAATCGTCACGTAATAATCAGCCGCATATTGCAAGCCGCCGTCTACATTCTTGTACAAATACAAACGTGATTTAACGGTATCTACTACAATCACATGCGTTTGTTCATCGGTTAGCTTAATCAATAAATTGGGCAACTGATTGATTTTTTTGTCGGATCGATAGTAATCGATGCGTGTGCGGGCTTCATCGCGCAAGCCTTCAATCAACTCATCGTTAGATTTAGAGCTACTCGCACTTCCAATTGCTTCAATAGGGCGGCCTTGTGCAGTGAGTAAATCGCCACGAATCAAGTATGCCAGTTTAAAGTTTGGTGCAGTTCGAATAAGCTCATTCACTGTTGAGAATGCTTGTTTTGTGTTGCCTTGGGCAATTTCTAGTAGGCTTTTAACCAGCAAGCTTTCCACCAGCGATTTGCCAAATTTTTGCGTCAGCAATAAATCCGCCATACTGCCGTGATTAACCGCTGTCGCATTCCACGGCAGTAGCACGCAACCCAAAATAGCGACGCTTTTTAATACTTTAAGCTTTAAATTAATCAGCATTACCGTTTACTTGTGCCATTTCAACCAGTCTGCAGTATGCAAAGTCTGGTTTGATTATTAGTTTGATGCAATTTCCTGCTCAATCAACCAACTGCCGTTATCTTTTTTAAGTAACAACGTTTTATCTGTGCGAATTGGTTTACCTGCGCCTTTGTAAGATTGCTTAAACGTCACTTTTGCATTGCTGCTATCTACAATTGTTACGTTTTGATTGGCTAATTCTACGCTAATGCTTTTTGGCGCTTTAATTCGTTCGCGGCGCTGTTGCTCCCAAGCTCTGCGACTTTCGCCTTTTGGCGTTTTAAAGCTATCTGCGTAGCTGGCTAGGTATTTATCAACATCTTGGCTAGACCATGCTTTTGCCCAATTGCCCACTGCATCCGTCACGTTTCTTTCCTCATCGGCTGATGAATCTGCAGCGCCTTTAGTAGTTTCAGCAGGTTTTGCTACTTCCATTTTTTTATCTGCTGGACGAATCGGCATGGTGCCACTTTTGGTTGTTTTTGATGTGTCAGCTTTTGCAATTACTTTATTGCCCGTGCCAAACAAATCTTTAATCATCGATAATTTGCTTTGCGCGCGCGAATTACCATTATCTAATTGCAATGCCTTATCGTAAGCCTCAGAAGCCATTCGTGCATAAATATCGCCTAAGTTTTCATGCGCTGTTGCGTAACTTGGGTGCGTTTTAATGGCTGTTTCTAGCGCTTTTTTAGCTTTATCGTATTCGCCTGCATCTGCGTACAATACGGCTAGATTGTTATATGGCTCAGGTAAGTTAGGGTATTTAGTAGTCAAGTCGATAAACGTTTTAATCGCCTCATCGCGCTTATTACTTTCAACCAGAATAATGCCTTTCATAAACATGGCTTGCGGATCTTTTGGATTAGCCGCTAAATATGCATTCACACGCTCAAGCGCAGCCGCTTGCTGACCTTGATCAGACAGTTGTGAAATGTCTTTAAGCTCGTCTGCAAAAACGGTGGACGTTGCAAAACTCAATGCAAGCAAAATTTGAATGGCATGTTTATATAGCAAGCGGTTGCGAATATTCATTGTGATATACTCAAATGCGTAATTAAAACGCCATTCTATCAATAGCGTAGCTAACATCCAATAGCCCATTTAATATACAGGGCCGATTAGTTAGTTTTTAACGCAAAATTGTGTAAATTTATGCCATTACTCTATTTTTATCTTTAATTTATGCTAAAAATCTACAACACTCTCAGCCGCGATAAGCAAGTTTTTACACCGATTGAACCGAATAAAGTACGCATGTATGTTTGTGGTATGACGGTATATGATTTCTGCCATTTAGGTCATGCACGTGTGATGGTGGTTTTTGATATGGTTTCTCGCTGGTTTCGTGCTTCAAATTATGAAGTCACTTATGTGCGCAATATCACCGATATTGATGACAAAATTATCAAACGTGCTAACGAAAACAACGAAACGATAGGCGATTTAACGCAGCGTTTTATTGATGCCATGGATGAAGACTCGGCTAAATTAGGCATTATTAGGCCAGATATTGAGCCGCGCGCCACCCAATATATTGATGGCATGATTAAGATGATTGCCGCCTTGATTGAAAAAGGCCATGCCTATGCCGCCGCCAATGGTGATGTGTTTTACAGTGTGCGTAGCTTTGCCGATTACGGCAAATTATCGGGCAAAAGTTTAGAAGATTTACGCGCAGGCGAACGCGTAGAAATCGATACCTTTAAAAAAGACCCCATGGATTTTGTGCTGTGGAAATCGGTTAAGCCGAACGAGCCTAATTGGGATTCACCTTGGGGTAAAGGCCGCCCGGGCTGGCATATCGAATGTTCCGTGATGAGTGCTACGCATTTGGGCGCACACTTTGATATTCATGGTGGCGGGCAGGATTTACAGTTTCCACACCACGAAAATGAAATCGCCCAATCTGAAGCCGCGCATAGCCACGATGGCAAGCCTTGCCTAATGGCGAGTTATTGGATGCACAACGGTTTTGTGCGTGTAGACGATGAAAAGATGTCTAAATCATTGGGCAACTTTTTTACGATTCGCGAAGTACTAAAAAAATATGATGCGGAAGTGGTGCGTTTTTTTATTCTGCGCGCGCATTATCGCAGCCCGCTGAATTATTCTGACCAGCACTTAGATGATGCAAAGTTAGCGCTTACTCGCTTGTATACGGCCTTGCGTGGCTATGAAATAGTTGAATCGTCTATTGATTGGCAACATCCGCAAGCCGCACGTTTTAAAGTGGCCATGGACGATGACTTTAATACGCCAGAGGCAATGGCCGTGCTGTTTGATTTGGCAAATGAGGTGAATAAAACAAAATCAGCAGAAACAGCAGGGCTATTAAAAAACTTAGCTAGCTTAATTGGTTTGCTACAACGCGACCCAAACGCATTTTTACAAGCTGAGGTGAGTCATGAATCAACCGACGCTCTAGTTGATGCAGGGTCGAAGGTTGTTAGTGCGGCCATAATATTTTCTATTGATGACGTAACTGAATTAATTAGAGCAAGATGGCATGCTAAAGATGTTAAAAACTTTGCCGAAGCAGACCGTATTCGTAAAGAGCTTGCCGATGCAGGGATTATTTTAGAAGATACACCCCAAGGTACTACTTGGCGGCGCGCTTAAATCTTATATCAATTAATAGCCTATTAAGATTAAAAGCAATATGTCATCACATGATTGCGCCCACCGTTTTTGGCTAAATACATGGCTTCATCGGCGTGGTGCAATAAATCTTCTACCGTTTCACCATGTGCCGAAACGCCAAAACTAGCAGTAAGCGATAGTGAGTTTTCATCTGCCAATGCAATGGTTGATGTCATCATAATATGTTTTAGTGTATTGGCCATTTCACAGGCTTCAGAGGCTGATGTGTTGGGCAACAATATGGCAAACTCTTCACCACCAAATCGGCATGATAAATCAGAGTCGCGCAAATTGTTTTTTAGTAATCGGCCTAAATTACGCAAAGCTATATCGCCAGCAGAGTGGCCAAAACTATCGTTGATTTTTTTAAAATGATCAATATCTAGCATTAACGCGCTAATGGGCTGGTTATTGCGTTTGCAGTAAGCAAATAGTGACTCTGCTTTTTCAAAAAAAGCGCGGCGATTATTCAAGCCAGTTAATACATCGGTACTGGCTAAATTCTCTGCATGTTTTTTTGCGATATCTAAATCGTAAGCTAGCTCTAAATTGCCGTTAAAGGTTTTTTGCAGCAGCACGCTGGTAATCATGCATGATACATACATACAACAAGCCGCAACACCCACCCACAGCGCCTCATCGCGACCTAGCGTTAGTAGCATAATAATCATAGGCACTAAAGCCAGTGTGATGCTGGCCATTTGCAAATAACGCAATGGGCTATACCAAGAGATAGCTGCGCCTGCTAGGCCAATTGAAAAGGTATTGATGATAAAAACGGCGCTTAAGTTATTGGTAGGCATGATGCATATCAAGCCTATACTCCAAGATAAAAAAACAACCAGAAGACTGATTGCGTATGGCTTCTCCCATTTTAATACTGCATCTGACTGTGGTTTTTCGCGCTGAAATTTAGTAATGAGAAGAATGCGGATGCACGCGAGTAATAGGGTTGTAGCCAGCCAAATTAGCAAATGCTGATGATTGGCGCTGGTCCATAGTGCAGCCACTAAAAATAGGCCTGCTACACCACTTAAGATAGCAGGAATTAAACTATGCAAATACAATAGTTTGATTTTTTCAATATGGATGTGTTTTTGTTTTTGTTGCATTTTGCGCTACTGCAAAAAACTATACTAATGTACAAGTCTAGCACAAAATAAAAAACTGATGAAAGTTGCAATCTGTAAAATGCTTTAATCTAAACCGTATTAGCGCACCTAGTAATGTGCTGTTTACTAGGTAGGTAAAAAGTCATTATGTTTAAGCCAAACAATTAATTCGGTTTTTTGATCGCTTAAAGTAAGCCACTACCGTGTAAAATTAACAACTAATTTTTTGTAGGAAATCTTATGCCAGTTAAATTAATCGCTCCCGTATCGTCTGCTTTATTGCCTATTAAGGGTGTGCAATTGGGCTTTGCAAAAGCACATGTGCGCAAGCCAGACCGTAAAGATGTGTTGGTTATTACTTTACCAGCGGGAAGTGCTGTGGCCGGTGTTTTTACGCAAAATCGCTTTTGTGCAGCGCCTGTTATTTTGTGTAAATCACATTTGGCAGAAACCGCGGGTATTCGCGCTTTGTTGGTGAATACAGGTTGCGCCAACGCTGGCACGGGTGAAGATGGTTTAAAGCGCGCCAAGCAAAGTTGTGACGCATTAAGTGCGCTGTTGAATATTGCGCCAAATCAAGTATTGCCGTTTTCAACGGGTGTCATTTTAGAGCCTTTGCCAGTGGATAAAGTAATTGCAGGTATGCCAGCTGCGATTGAGAATTTAAAAGAAGATAATTGGCTAAATGCGGCTGAAGCCATTATGACAACGGATATTGTGGCTAAAGGCACATCGCGTCAGATTCAGCTAGCTGGCAAAACGGTGACGATTACAGGCATTAGCAAGGGTAGTGGCATGATTCACCCAAACATGGCAACCATGCTGGGTTATATCGCCACCGATGCCGCCGTAAGCCAGGCCGCGCTTGAAGCGATTATTCAGTATGCGGTGAATAAATCATTCAACTGTATTACGGTAGATGGCGATACCTCAACCAATGATAGCCTGATTATGATGGCGACTAATCTTGCAGGAAATGCAGAAGTTGCAATTGGCAGTGACGATTTTATTGCCTTGCGCAATGCACTAACCGATGTTGCGATTGAATTAGCGCAGGCGATTGTGCGCGATGGCGAAGGCGCGACCAAGTTTATGACGGTAACAGTTGAAGGCGGTAAAGATGAAGCAGAGTGCCGCAAAGTGGCCTATGCCATTGCACATTCGCCGTTAATTAAAACCGCATTTTTTGCTAGCGACCCTAACTTAGGCCGTATTTTAGCCGCAATTGGTTATGCTGGCATTGATGATTTAGATGTAGATAAGCTGGATTTGTATTTAGGCGATGTTTTGGTGGCCGAAAAAGGTGGACGCGCGGCGAGTTATAAAGAAGAGCAGGGCGCAGCGATTATGAAAGAATCAGATATTTTGGTGCGCGTGGTGTTAAATCGTGGCGCGGCCAACATCACAATTTGGACTTGTGATTTTTCATATGACTACGTCAAAATCAACGCCGATTACCGCTCATAAATGAAAATTCATTTTTTTAGGCGCATTGCGTTGTTGCATGGTACTCAAAATCCTCATGTACAACGTGTACATTCTGGTTGTTGCGATCCGTGCGCCTAGCACTGCATCCTAAGATTCTGAATTTTCTAGTATTTCAGCACGTTGACACTTTGAATGTTCGCTCGCAAAAGAAACCCAATTAATGGATAAATTACAAAACTTAATCACCCGCGCAGAAGGCTTAATTGATAAGCTAGAAAGCCTGCTGCCAGCGGCTAATCAGCCAGTAGATTGGAGTGCGGTTGCATGGCGTTGGGTTATGCAGAATGGCAAAGGTCATTTGCAAGCAATTGCGCATCCACACCATATGCAACTGGCCAATATCCATTTTGTGGATGCGCAAAAAGCAGAGATTGTGCGTAATACGCGGCAGTTTTTAGCGGGATTGCCTGCCAATAATGTATTGCTCACAGGTGCGCGCGGTACAGGTAAATCATCGCTTATTAAAGCGTTATTAACGCAATACTCATCGCAAGGTTTGCGCTTGATTGAGGTTGATAAACAAGACTTGATTAGTCTGGGTGAAATTGTCAGCCAGATTCGCGATCGCTCAGAAAAGTTTATTATTTTTTGTGATGATTTAACCTTTGAAGCAAATGATGCCAGCTATAAAGCACTAAAAGTGGTATTGGATGGCTCAGTGGCCAGCATTTCGAATAATGTATTGGTATATGCGACATCTAATAGAAAAAATTTGATGCCCGAATATATGGTGGATAATTTGGCTAATAAACATGCTGATGGCGAAATCAGACCAAGCGATACCATTGAAGAAAAAACCGCGCTGGCTGAGCGATTTGGCTTGTGGCTATCGTTTTATGCGTTTGATCAAGATGAGTATTTGCTTATTGCTAAAAATTGGCTTCAAACTTTTGGTTTGGATTTTGATGATGCCGCACAAAAAGCCGCATTGCAATTTACCCATACGCGTGGCGCGCGCAGCGGTCGTGTGGCTTATCAGTTTGCTAGAGATTACGCTGGTAAGATCGGACTAAAAAATTGAATGTTAATTGGTGATAAAACAATGACTAAGATTTTAGGTGTTTTGTTTCTGGTGATGCCTAAACTTGTTCTAGCTTCAGGCTTGCCTAGTGGTATATTTACTTACGGATATGCAGTTGCTGTGCTGCAGCCTTTTGTTATTGGCAATACTTTTTTGAGTTTTTATTTTTGGAGCAAGAAAAAATACATCATCAAATCTTTTGTTTTCAGACATTTATGGTTTGGATTAATAATCTTTGGCACAGGTGTATTACTTTATTGCTTAGATTCACCGCATTCGCATGCTGATAGAAATGATGTGCTGTGTTTTTATTACGCCGCATTTATAACTGCTATTGCGCCTCTCATAATTTACCTTTTGCAAGTTAAACTAAAAAATGATTAAAGTGGCAGTGGCAATAGTCCAGAAACCCGACGGTCAGTTTTTAATGGCAAGTCGCCCCGATGGCAAAGGTTGGGCTGGTTGGTGGGAGTTTCCAGGTGGGAAAATTGAAGCTGACGAAACGCCAGAACAAGGTTTGAGCCGTGAGCTACAAGAGGAATTAGGCATTACACCCACTAAAATGCAAGCATGGCTTACGCGCCGATTTGATTACCCTGCTACACATGATTCTGTTGCTAAAACTGTTCAATTGCATTTTTATTTTGTTACCGAGTGGCAAGGAGAGCTGGCTGCGCAAGAAGGCCAACAATTGAGCTGGCAAACGCCTGCCAATATCACGGTTTCGCCTGTTTTGCCTGCCAATGCACCAATTATGCAGGCACTGGGTTTGCCCACTATTTATGCGATTACTAATTTGCAGGAGATGGGTGAACAAGCGTTTTTGTATTCGCTTGAAAGCCAATTAAAACAAGGCTTAAGGTTGATTCAAATTCGTGAAAAGCACCTTTCAAAAACTGATTTAAATTGCTTTGCACGCAAGGTAATTGATGTAGCACATCGCTATGATGCAAAAGTTTTGATAAATGGTGATATGGATGTAGCGCGGCAGTTGCGCGCAGATGGTGTGCACCTGCCCAGTGTTATGCTGATGAATTTGCAGGAAAAGCCAGCGGATTTGATTATCGCGGCCTCTTGCCATGATGCAACAGAATTAGCACATGCTGAAAAACTAGGGCTGGATTTTGTAGTGCTGTCGCCCGTCAATCCAACCAAAAGCCACCAAGGCGCTCAGCCTTTGGGTTGGCATAAATTTGCGCAAATGGTGCAGGCAGTACAAATGCCTGTTTACGGTTTGGGTGGTATGCAGTTGCAAGATTTACCGCAGGCTCTAGCCAGTGGCGCACGCGGTATCGCTATGCAGCGCGCTATTTGGCTAAGTTAAGCCAGCTTTACACTTATGCTTGGCTAATTGGTTTCTCTAATTGGTAGTACTACTTCTTGCTGGGTAATTTTATTATTTTTATCTTTAAAACTTAGCTTAAATTTCACTTGCTCACCCGCTTTTAACGGTTTTTTTAAATCAAATAACATTAAGTGAAAGCCGCCTGGTGCTAACTTTTCAACCTTGCCAGCTGGTAATGGCAGATTTTCTAACATTCGCATTTTCATCACGCCATTTGTCATTGACATGCTGTGAATTTCAACAGTACCAGCGGCAGGCGATTCAACCGCAAATAAATTACTGTCTTGCGGACTAGTAAGCGACATATAAGCCGCGCCAACGGTTTGACCTGGCGCGTTTGAGCGCACCCAAGCATCGCTGATTGTTACCTCTGCATATGCTTGAAAACTGGTTAATAAAGCAACTAAAGCTGCTGTTTTAAATAATACTTTCATAGCAATCACCTTGTTAAATAACTAATATTTGACAAATAGCCACCAATAAAATTGCATCTATTCATTTTTAGTTCAATTCATCGTCTTCGATTGGCGGCGAATTGTCAGGAATTTTATAGTTTTCGTTTGCCCAGTCGCCTAAATCAATCAGTTGGCAGCGCTCTGAACAAAATGGTCGATACTTGTTATTGATGCTGTATTCGATGAGCTTTTTGCATTGCGGGCAAGCCACCATGCGGGGTTTTACTTCAGACATATTGCTGTGAATCCTAATTGCGTAACTAGTATTAAAGGCTTTGTATTATAAGTTGGTCAATTAGAGATTACAAAGTGTCATTGTGAAGTCAATAGCATGGTCACACTGCTTAGGTTTTTGCACGAAGTCTAAGCCATTAAAGCGCACATTAATCGCATACTTATTGGCGCTTACTTCAGGAAAACATGGGCACAAATCATCTATTTGTATAATCAACATTTGTGCAGGCTTAGCACCGCCCAGCATTTGCTGAAAAAATCCAGTATCAACGTGGTGTTGAGTTGCAACGCCGCTGCCACGTAAAATATGCAAAATTGTTTTAATTGCATCATACATAGGCATCAGCTTTGCCAGCCAGCCGTCAAAATCTTGTTTTCGTTTTAAGGCATCTAGGTTTAGCCAATGGTGGTAAGACGGGATATCAAACTGACACACGCCGCCAGGTATGCCTGCGCGCTGCTTAATGCTCATTAGCCAATCGTTTTCACGCAGATGTTGGCCTAATTTTGCGCTATCACTTCTAAGTGTCGTTGAGCATGAGCCAATTTGTTTGAGAATTTTATCAAGAACTGCTTCTGCAATAATGGGATTGCCACGCAAATTTTGCATAGACAAACGCTGTCGGTCCAGTTCTTGTACTAAATCCATTTTGAGATCAGCGCGATCGATGATATCCAGCATTTGCAGTAACGACATTAATGCGCTGTGATGATTGTGCTGATGTTGGGCATCAACATTTAGCAGCACTTTTGAAAAGAGATCTTCTAATCGTAAAAGTGTGCGTATGCGTTCGTTAAATGGAAATTCGTAGCTAGACATAGTAATAAATTAAAGTCTGCTTACTTATAGTGTTAAATTGATGCAGATTATGAGATTGTTTTGCTAAGTATGCAAGTATTAATGTAATTTTTATGAATTAGTAATATTTTTTCGCGCAAATTTTCAACATTTTCGTTGTTTTCAATCACATCATTTGCCAGCATTAACCGTTTTTTTCGAGGTGTTTGTGCCTCAATAATGGCTGCAATTTGTGATTCTGGTAATTGACTGCGTTGCTTAACACGCGCAATTTGGGTTTTTTCATCGCAATCAATCACCAAAATACGATTAATATGCGGCGAATAACGTGGGCTTTCAAATAACAATGGAATCACCAATATTTGGTAAGGTGCATCAGCATGTTGCTGTAACTGCTCAACCGCTTCTGCATAAATGGCAGGGTGCAATATGGCATTTAATTTTGCTAGCGCGTTTTTGTCGTTAAAAACTAAATCGCGCATGGCCGAACGGTTTAAAGCGCCATCTGATGTGATGTACTTGCTACCAAAGTTCACTTGCAGCTCTTTTACCAAAGGCTGTTTAGCTGCCGTAAGTTGATGTGATATTGCATCTACATCGGTCACTGGAACGCCAAGCTCAGCAAATATCTTAGCGGCTTCTGATTTGCCGCTTCCAATGCCGCCAGTTAATGCCACAACATACATGCTTATCCTAAGTAAAGCCCGGCCAATTGTTGGCCAAAAAATAGCGCGGCAATACCACCTAAGGCTAAAAATGGACCAAAGGGAATTGCAGTGCTGCGACCTTTGCCTTGAAATAGTATTAAGCCAATACCAATTAATGCGCCAGCTACAGAGCTTAACAAAATAACAGCAGGTAGCAATTGCCAGCCAAACCAAGCGCCAATTGCGCCTAATAATTTAAAATCACCATAGCCCATGCCTTCTTTTCCAGTCACCAGCTTAAACAGCCAGTACACGCTCCACAGAATTAAATAGCCTAACATTGCGCCAATGACGGCCGATTTTAAATCGGTAAAGCCGCCATTTAAATTGAATAATAGCCCTAGCCATAACAATGGCAAAGTAATGTCATCTGGTAATAGCTGCGTATCGTAATCAATGAAGGTAAGTGTGATTAAGGCGAATATAAAAATAAAGGCAAATAATGCGGCATAGGTATAGCCGAATTGATAGGCCGCTGCGCCAATCAATGCGCCCGTTAATGCTTCAATTAACGGATAGCGCATGCTGATTTTGGTTTTGCAGCCTTTGCATTTCCCCCCTAGAAACAGGTAGCTAATCACGGGAATGTTTTCTAGCGCACTAATAAGATGTCCACATTTAGGGCAGGCAGAACGTGGTGTCACAATCGTGTATTTTGTTTGCTCTGGTACCTCTTTGCCTTGCAGTTCTAGGCAGTTTGCATGCCATTCGCGCTCCATCATTTTGGGTAAACGATGTATCACCACATTTAAAAAGCTACCAACTAAAAGCCCAAAGATGACTGAAACAGTAATAAATACAGTTGGTTCGCTGCGCAATAAATCAGAAAGTGGTATTAAAAAATCAAACATAGGGTCCTCAAATGAGCCTGAAAGTTAAGGTAAACTGTATATATCATCGCATCGTTAAACTAAGTGTGCAACTTGGTAAGCTGGTATTAAATGTAAGGCGCTAATCTTTTGGCGTTACAATTGCTTGAAATAAAACGTTTAACCGCCATGTAATGATGAGATGTTGATACAAGCGTTTAGGAAACAATATGACCAATCAAAAAGAAACATTAGTGAATACTAGAGAGTTAATCGAGTTGAACAATATCGATCATCCTGCTTGGGATGAGCCGATTATTTGCCGTGTAGAAGTGGATTTGCCAGGCTGGTTAAAGCAATTAACAGGCGGCAAGCAGTGGGAAGTGTATGGCGAAGATGAAGCGGAAACTTGCATTAGTTTTGCGCTACGTGAGATGGACGTGCATGAGCATGCGCGTGCAAAAAATAAAACCGCCGCATCTAAATTGGCCGAAGTGACGCTTTATCATAATGGTTATGCGGTGGTGGATGTTGATGGAACAGCCCTATTTGATGGTACGTTGACCAACGGCACCAGCGATTGCGCGCATTTAAGTTATTTTCATGCAGAAAGCGGCGAGCCGATTACCTTGAACTAAGGCTTTATTGACGGGCTTTAATAAGAACGCGTCACCGCGAAATCGGCTAGATCAAGCAGCGATTGTTTGTATATGGAATCGGGGAAATGCGCAATCGCTGCACATCCTTGTGCGGCTTCTTGTTTGGCCAGATTCAATACGTATTCATTTGCTTGCGTGGCTTTTACTGCCGCTAATACGCTATCCAAATCCTCTAAACCACCTGCATTAATTGCCTTGCGCAGAGTGTCGGCTTCAGCTGGCGAGCTATGAGATATAGCGTATAGCAAAGGCAGTGTAGGTTTGCCTTCACTCAAATCATCACCTAGATTTTTGCCAATCTTGTCAGGGTCGCCACTCAAATCCAGCACATCATCCACTAATTGAAAGGCTGTACCCAGTTTCATGCCATATAGCGCCAATGCATCTTCATCTTGTTTTGAAGCATCGTTAATCACTGCACCTAAGCGCATGGCGGCTTCAAATAATTTGGCTGTTTTATAATGGATGACTTTTAAGTATTGTTGTTCGGTGACATCGGCATTATGAATATTAAGTAGTTGTAAAACTTCGCCTTCGGCAATCACATTGGTGGCTTCCGATAAAATTTCCATGACGCGCATATTTTTTAATTGCACCATCATTTGAAAAGCGCGCGAATATAAAAAATCACCAACTAAGACGCTGGCGGCATTGCCAAATAAATGATTCGCCGTACTTTTGCCGCGCCGCATTGCAGATTCATCTACAACATCATCATGCAGTAAAGTAGCGGTGTGGATAAACTCCACAATAGCAGCCAGTTGATGATGCGGCGATTGAATAGGGCTGAATAAGCCGCTGGAAAGCAATACCAAAGCAGGCCGCAGACGTTTGCCACCGCCGTTGATGATGTGTTCGCCAATCGTATTAATCAAACTAACTTCAGAATAAAGAGAGCTACGAATAACCGTGTCGACCGCTTGCATATCAAGCGAAATGGATGATTGAATAGGTTTTAAAGCCACGCGATGCGCCAATAATTAAAAAGCAATATAATTAACAATATTTTATCACAGGCAACCGCGGTCTTTATTCACGACTTTCAATGAATTCATTCATGTGAATAATTGCGATTTAAGGTTTGCAATGTACGTTAATTTAAGTATAATGCGCGATTCATTTGAACGTGTAGAAGCAAGGTCAAAACCATGTACGCAGTAATTAAAACAGGTGGCAAACAATATAAAGTAGCTACAGTAGTTATCGACAAAGTGTTGATGATTTCTGATGATGCAAATACAACTATCGGCGCGCCTTTAATTGCTGGTGCAACTGTTAGCGCAACCGTGCTTTCACATGGCCGTGCAGATAAAGTGATGATTTTTAAATTCCGTCGCCGTAAACACTACCGTAAAACGCAAGGTCACCGCCAAAGCTTTACTGAAATTCAAATCGGTGAAATTTTAGCTGCGGGTGCTTCTGCAGCAAAAGCAGCCCCTAAGGCAACAAAAGCTAAAGCGGCCAAAGCTGCTGAATAATTAAACGCTTATTTATTTAAGTATTAAAGGATTAAATCATGGCACACAAAAAAGCAGGCGGTAGTTCACGTAACGGTCGCGATTCACACTCACAACGCCTAGGTGTTAAAGCATTTGGCGAAACAGTTGTTAGCGCAGGCAGTATTATTGTGCGTCAACGCGGTACTAAAATGCACGCTGGCGAAAACGTTGGCATGGGTAAAGACCACACATTGTTTGCAAAAGTTGAAGGCAAAGTAACTTTTGCAATCAAAGGTGCTTTAAAACGCCACACTGTAAGCATTGTTGCAGTTTAAGTTTAAGTAATCTCATTAAAGCCTCATCGTTTGATGGGGCTTTTTTGTTTTTAGATTAAATGATTTAGAATAGCAACTCCGTGCATGTTGCAAAAGCCTTTAGAAATTCATTTTTTAAGATGCAGCGCAAGGCGCACGGAGCGAAAACCCGGAGCGTACATTAAGTACGTGAGGATTTTGAGTGACGTGCAACGCCGCGATGCGCTTAAAAAATGAATTTATAAAGGTTTTTGAATGAAGTTTATTGATGAAGCGACTATTAAGGTCTACGCAGGTGACGGCGGTAACGGCGTTGCCACGTTTAGGCGCGAAAAATATGAGCCTATGGGTGGGCCGAATGGTGGCGATGGTGGCAAGGGTGGTTCAATCTACGCCATTGCAGACCGCAACATCAATACCTTAGTGGATTATCGCTATACGCGTACCTTCCGCGGTCAGCGCGGCGAGAATGGACGTGGCGCAGAGTGCTATGGCGCAAAAGGTGAAGACACCATTTTGCGCGTACCTGTTGGTACCGTGATTTCGGACAAAGCCACTGAGCGCATGATTGTCGATTTAGATACGCATGGTCGCAAAGTATTGCTGGCAAAAGGCGGCAATAACGGTTTAGGCAATGTGCATTTCAAATCCTCAATTAATCGTTCGCCGCGTCAATGTACCAAAGGTGAGCCTGGCGAAGAATTTGAGCTGTATATGGAACTTAAAGTATTAGCCGATGTTGGCCTGCTGGGCATGCCAAATGCGGGTAAATCGACCTTTATCCGTTCCGTTTCGGCAGCAAAACCAAAAGTCGCCGATTACCCATTTACCACTTTGCACCCTAATTTAGGTGTGGTGCGCGTGGATTCTGAGCGCAGCTTTGTAATTGCTGACGTGCCAGGTTTGATTGAAGGTGCGGCTGAGGGCGCAGGTTTGGGGCATCAGTTTTTACGCCATTTGGCGCGTACGTCGTTACTTTTGCACTTGGTAGATATTGCGCCATTTGATGATGCGACTGACCCTGTAGCTGAGGCTAAGGCAATTGTAAATGAGCTTAAAAAGTATGATGAAGAGCTATATAACAAGCCACGTTGGTTAGTATTAAATAAAACCGATATGCTGCAAGATAGCAAAGATGTGGTAAAAAAATTCGTGAAAGATTACGGCTGGACAGGCCCAGTGTTTGCGATTTCTGCCATTAGCGGTGTTGGCTGCAAAGAACTGACTTACGCGATGATGGACCATTTGGATGCCGTGAAAAAAGCCGCGCAGGAAGTGGAAAGCGCTGAAATAGATAATATAGAAACACAAGAACAAGTAAAAAATGAGCCAATCATTACTGATTAATACCAAGACATTAATCGTCAAAGTCGGCTCTAGCCTTGTCACCAACAAT